>QFCH01000757.1_pt1 | contig 48346 bp, 41 predicted proteins | sample 5346071 | NCBI WGS metagenome assembly QFCH01 (sample SAMN09062255, study PRJNA434731) | Human gut metagenome, whole genome shotgun sequencing project. | isolation source: stool timepoint B chromium assembly | host: Homo sapiens | collected 2015
CAGGTGCTGAACCTGATGAAGAAATTGCAGAGGGAACGGAAGCTGTCCTATATGTTCATCTCCCACGACCTGTCCGTGATCCGGTTCATCAGCGACCGGGTGGGCGTGATGTACGCCGGGCGGCTGGTGGAGGTGGCGGAGACGAAGGAGTTCTTCGAGAACGCGCTGCACCCGTATTCGCGGGTGCTGATGGCGGCCGTGCCGAAGCCGGTTGTGATGGACGACAAGGACGAGCTGTACCGGGGAATCGGGAAGATCGCCAAGGCGTCCCGGGAAGGGTGCCCGTTCTGTTCCAGATGTGCGCAGGCTACGGAGAGGTGCAGAGGGGAGATGCCGGAGCAGAGGGAAGTGACCGAAGGGCATTTCGTGTCGTGTCATTTGTATGAGTAAGTGTGTGATTGAGGTTTGAGAGAGATAGAAGAAGGGGGCTGCCGCGATTGGGTGAAATGCGGCGGCCCCCTTTTTTGGTATTTCGGATGTAGAAAGACGGTTTACAGGTCCAAAAAAGACGCTCCCATCACCCCTGCTGCGTCGCCAACCCCAAATCAAACGGCAACGCGTTGGGTATCGTGGCGTCGTAGACCAGGTTGTCCGCAAAGTCCAAACCAGACTCCTCCGTCCGGCAGGTCTTTCGGAACTGGGCTGGGGACATGCCGTAGGCCTGTTTGAAAATGTGGTAGAAATGGCTCAGGCTGTCGAACCCGGCGTCCTCGCAGATGGCGATCACCTTCTCGTCCGTGTTCTGGAGCTGGTTCACCACGTACTCCAGCCGGATGTCGTTGATCAGCTGAGTTGGGGATTTCTGTAAATACTTCCGGCAGGCCCGGGACAGGTGCTCGATGCTCTTGCCGGACAGGCGGTACAGGGCGGGAAGGCCCTCCACGAAGTTCTCCTTTTTCAGCATCTCCAGGCTGAGCCAGCGCAGCCACTCCGGGGTCCGGCCGGAGCTCTTCTGGGGGGAGAGCACAAAGTATTTGGTCAGAAGGCCGAACACGGTGATGCGGAAAAATACGTCGGATTTCTCCTTCAGGATCTTTTTGGTCAGCACCAGCTGCTCCAGCTCCGTGAGAATGGACTTGAACTCCTTCATGGAGACCTGGACGTGGGGCGGGCAGGGCGGGGAGAGCAGATCGTCCCGGAAGGTGCCGCCCAGATACTGGGTGAGCCGGTCAAAGGTTTCCTCGGGCACGATCATATTGATGATCTTGAAGTTGGAGGTCACGTCCATGTAACAGTGCACGTCGTCCGGGCGGATAAAATAGAGGGCCCCCGGAGACAATGGCTCGGAAGTGGAGTTGATCAGGTGGGTGCCGTAGCCCTGGGCTACGATAAACAGTTCATAGTAGCTGTGGCAGTGGATCTTCACCAGCTGCCGCCGGTCCGTGATGAAGCTGGCGTAACCGTGGCTGGGGGAGCTTAAGATCCTGTTGGCGGTCAGGCGGGGGATATTTTTCATCTTTGTTGACCTCCTTGTGCTTGATTAATATCAATATACAACAAATAAAATATCATTTCAAGACAAGATAAGCCCACATATCTGTGATAATATCTAGTTGAATCAAGAAAAAGTTGTACAAAATGCGCAGAAAAAACCGGTTTTGGCGAACTGAGTACAAAATAGCTATGTCATAATATGGGAAAGAAGGAAACTATGAACCATTTCAAAGTGAAAAACCCGCGAACGGACCTGTCTTTTGAGATTGCCTTCACAAAAGCCTACCGCGACGCCGTAAAGCGGTACACTCATCCGGCGCAGATCGAGCTGGCGTGCCTGCGGGCCCAGTACCCGGCGATCCTCCATCCGATCCAGGATGAGGACCTGTTGGCCGGAAGGGTGGAGGCCGGGCTGGTGGGACTTGGCATCCAGGGGCAGACCGGCGGGTACGGCTACTATATCGACGAGCCGCGGGTGACGGAGGCGCTGGAGTTCGGCGAGGGGAACGCAAAATACCGGGAGGATCTTCACGACCTGCTGATTTTCTGGAAAACCAACAGCAGCAACAATAAGGTCTTAAGGAACACCCCGGATTCCATCAAAAATATCCTCTTTTCCGATAACTGGAAACAGACCCCCCTTCCCGCCTCGCCCATTATCCGCATGGCGGGGGCGTACCTGGACTTTGACAAGCTGATCCGCCTGGGACTCCCCGGTATGAGGGCGGAGGTAACGGCTTACCGGGAGAAGGCGGAGCAGGAAGGCGGGGACGCGGTGCTCTACCAGTGTATGGACGGCTCCCTGGAGCTCATGGGGCAGGTGTGCCTCTGGTACCGGGATCAGGCCCTGGAGCTCTTAGCCCAGGCCGCAGATGAGAAGCGAAAAGGGGAGCTGCGCCGCATGGCCCAGGCCCTGGAAGCCATCACAGAGCGCGCCCCCGGCTCCATGATGGAGGCGCTGCAGCTGGTATGGATTTACGGCATCATGGCCCCGCTGCTCCAGTTCGGGCGCATGGACGTTTACCTGGGAGACTGGTACGCCCACGACATCGACAACGGGGTGCTGACCGAGGAGGAGGCCCTGGCGCTGCTCCAGAGTTATTTCCGGCAGATCGACAGCCTGGACAGCGAGACGGACTGCCGCGTGATTGTGGGGGGTTACGGAAGGCGCAACCCTGAGAACGCGGACCGGCTGTGTATGACGGCTCTGGAAGCCTGCCGCACGGTGCGGGAGATTCTGCCCCAGTTCACCCTGCGGTTCAACCGGGAAACGCCGGAGTGCGTCTGGGACGCGGCCATGCGCTGCATCGAGGAGGGACGCACCTACCCGCTGCTCTACAACGACGACGTGCTGGTGCCCGGCCTGATGAACGCCTTCCATGTGAGCCGGGAGCGGGCGGAGACATACGTGCCCCTGGGCTGTGGGGAGATGGAGTTCGACCACTACAGCTTTGGAACGCCAAGCGGTTCCCTGAACACGTTAAAGATTCTGGAGCTGGCGGTCCGGGGCGGCTATGAGCCCATTATGGACTGGCATCTGGGAAAGCAGTTGAAGCCCATCACGCAGTGCCGGACATTTGAGGAGTTTTTCCAGGTTTATAAAGAAAACTTGCGGTACTATATTGAGGCCCAGGCCATTTTTGAGAAATATGAGTATGAGATCACGGGGAAAATGCACAGCTTTATGTACGTGTCCATGCTCTACGACGGCGTGCTGGAGAGCGGCAAGGCAATATTCGACGGCGGCTGCCGGTATCTGGCCGGGACGCTGGAGCTCTACGGCGTGGTCAACGCGGTGAACAGCCTGGCGGCGGTGAAAAAACTGGTGTACGAGGATGGCACCGTCAGCGCCGGGGACCTGCTGCAGGCCATGAACGACAACTTCACCGGCTGGGAGGCTCTGCGCAGGCAGCTGCTGGACGTGCCCAAGTACGGAAACGATAACGACTATGTGGATCAAATCTTCGTGGAGCTTCACGACTGGCTCTGCGAGACCATCAGCAGCCAGGCGGAAAAGGTGGGCCTAAAGAGCTATCTGGCGGTGAACATCAACAATGCACAGAACACCACCCTGGGGCGCTGGGTGGGGGCCACGCCGGACGGCAGAAAGGCCGGGATGCCCATGGCAAATGCCAACAACCCCTCCTCGGGAACGGATAAAAACGGTCTCACCGCCATGCTCAATTCCATTTTGAAGCCCCGGCACGATAATCACGCGGGTATGGTGCAGAACCTGAGGTTGTCCCGGGAGACCTTTGAACAGAACCGGGAGAAGGTGAAGGGGCTGATCCGAAACTATTTTGACCGGGGCGGAGCGCACCTGATGATCACCGTGGTGGGGAAAGAGGACCTGAAAAAGGCCATGGAGCACCCGGAGGACTACCAGGACCTGATCGTGCGGGTGGGCGGCCTCAGCGCAAGGTACGTGCAGCTGAAAAAGGACGTACAACAGGAGATTTATGACCGTGCAACCTATTGATCAGCACAATTATAATAAGGAAATAAAAGGAATTCTCTTTGATATCCAGCGTTTTTCCGTAAACGACGGGCCGGGGATCAGGACCAACCTGTTTTTTAAGGGCTGTCCCCTGCGCTGTAAGTGGTGCCACAACCCGGAGTCCTACCGGCCGGGGAGGCAGCTCTCCTTCCAGCCCTCGGCCTGCACCGGCTGCATGGCCTGCGTCTTGGCCTGTACCCGGGGCGTCAATCAGGCGGTGAGAGAGGGCGGGCGGGAACTTCTGGCCGTGGATTACAGCCGCTGCGCCGCCTGCGGGGAGTGCCTGAAGGTCTGCTGCTACGACGCGCGCTCCATCATCGGGAGGGAGTACACGGCGCGGGAGCTGAACGAGCAGATTCTGGTGGACCGGGCCTATTACCAGGTGAAGGACGAGGAGGGAAATACCGGCGGCGTGACGCTGACCGGCGGGGAGCCCATGAGCCAGTTTCCCTTTGTGGAGCGGCTTTTGGACGAGCTGGACGGAATCCATGTGTGTATGGAGACGAGCGGTTTCGCCCCGGAAGAACAGTTCGCCCGCCTGCTGGGAAAGGTGGATCTGTTTCTCTTTGACTACAAGGCCACCGATCCAGAGAAGCACCGGGAATTCTGCGGCGTGGACAACCGGCTGATTCAGAGCAATCTGAAATTTCTCTGTGATCACGGGGCGGATATCATCCTGCGCCTGCCGTTGATTGCAGGGCTTAACGACGACGAGGCGCATTTTAAAGCCGTGGCCGGGCTGGTGGAGCGGTATCCCAATATCCGGCGGGCGGAGATTATGGCCTACCACAATCTGGGCGTCTCCAAGGCGGATCAGATCGGGATGGCCGGGGAGCTGTGGGATCAGGAAAATACCTCGGCAAAGCAAAAGGAAGTATGGCTCAGGCGGTTTAAAGACCTGGGTCTCACAAAAATAAAAATTGGATAATGGAGGGTTACAAAATGAAAAAAAGATGGATGGCGGCAATCGTGGCGGCGATGATGGCTTGCAGCGCGTGCTCAGGCGGAAGTTCGGGCGGGGGAAGTACGGCCGCGCCCCAGACGGAGGCGAAAACCGAGGCTAAGGACACGGCGGCGGCGGAGACGGAGGCCCCGGCGCAAGCGGCGGAGGGCAGCGACCTGCTGGTGTCCGTGTGGGCCGGACCCCATGCGGATCTTCAGAAAACGGTTATCAGCGAGGGCTATACAACCAACCCGGTGACAGTGGACGACGTGGACTACGGCAACCTGAAGCAGAAACAGCTGACCTCCTTCCAGGCCGCTTCCGGTTCCGGCAACTACGACGTGGTCTGGGTCAACAGCCAGTGGATGAAGGAATACGTGGACAATGGGTACATTATCCCCATGGACGAATTTATCCAGGAAGCCGGGATCGATATGAGCATCTATTCCAAGGGCCTGCTGGACGGCTGCACCTTTGACGGCAAGGTTTACGGGTTCCCCACCTTTGCCCAGACCCTGATTCTGGCCTACGATTCCGAGGCGTTTGAGCAGGAGGGCCTGCAGGCACCCACCAACGTGGAGGAGCTGATCGAGGTCGCCGCGCATTTCAAGGCCAAGGGCAGCGGTATCGCCGTTCCCGCCAAGCAGGGCAACGCTTCCACCACCCTGTTCTCCCAGCTTCTGTTCTCCGACGGCGGGGACTACGTGACAGCGGACGGAAAGCTGGATCTGACCAGCGACGCGGCGGTTTACGCGGCGGACGTCTATGACCGCCTGGTACAGAACTCCGTGGACGGCTGTCTGGCCTGGCACCACGACGAGGTGGCGGAGGCGGTCCGCATGAAGGAAGCGCCCATCGGAATCATGATGAGCGGACTGGCCAACCAGAACGCCGACCCGGAGAAATCCCTGATCGTGGATACCGTGAAATACGCGCCGTTGGCCGGAAAGAGCGGAAACGCCGCCGCCAGCAACACCTTCTGGGTGTGGGCCGTGGCCAAGAACGCCACCGATCCCAAGGCGGCCTTTGATTTCTGTTCCTGGATGGCGAGCTACGACACCGAGAAGAAGCAGACTCTGGCGGACCAGCAGATCAGCGCCATCGACACGCTGGCGACCGACCCCGAGGTGCTGGCTGCGACCCCGTACCTGCCGGTTGTGATGGAGGAGCTTTCCAACGGTAAAATGGACCCGGTGACCACCAGCTGGGGAACGGTGAAGGAAGCCATGATGGTGTCCTTGTCCGAGATCGCCTCCACGGATGCCGATCCCAGGGCCGTGATGGAGACCTTGCAGGAGCAGTTAAAGGATGTTGACCTGAGTAAGTAAGGAAATATTGAGAGGTAGCGTATGAAAAAACAAGTGAGATTTTCGTTGGAAAAGGGAGATTTACTGCCGACTCTGCTGATGCTGCCGGCGCTGATTATGATCGTGTTCGTGATGATCGTGCCGCTCATTTACGGGCTCTCCCTCAGCTTCTTCGAGGTGGGCTTCGGCGAGACCAACTTTAAGGAGAATTTTGTGGGCGCGTCCAACTATCTGCGTTTTTTTCAGGACGCGACGGCGAAAAAGGCTGTTTTTAATACGCTCCTCTTCTCGCTGGGAGCCACGGCGGGGGATCTGTTTTTCGGCACCCTGGGGGCGGCGCTGTTGTTAAAGGTAAGCGAACGCCTGGGAAAGGTTCTCCGACCCATCGTCACCGTGCCCCTGCTGGTCTCGCCCATTATCGTGGGCCTGATCTGGCGCTATATCTACGATGTGAAGGGGATTCTCTACTGGTTTCTGGGCCTGTTCGGGCTGGGAATTGGCGACTTCCCGGGGGTGACCGGAGCCTCCACTGCGCTTTTGTGCACCATCATCGCCCACTGGTGGCAGGTGGTTCCTTTTGTGATCATTGTGATGACCGCCGGGCTGCTGTCCATACCCGAGGAATATTATGAGGCCGCCTATGTGGACGGAGCCGGGGAATTCCGCAGCTTTGTGGAAATCTCCTTCCCGCTGCTGCGGGACGTCTACATGGTGGTGCTGCTGATCAGCGGCGTGGACACGTTGAAGGTGTTCGATATTATCTACTCCCTGACCGGAGGCGGGCCCAATAATTCCACCGTGTCCATGAGCATCTACGCGTACAGCCAGGCCTTTGAACAGTCGAATCTGAGCTACGCCATGGCCTTGTCCTTTATCGCCATGGTGGTGACTTTTCTGGTATTCGGCATACCGTTTATCCGGCACAATCTGAAAAAGTACAAAGAGTAGGCGGGGAGGACAATATGAGATACAAGAAAAAATGGTATAAAAAAGTTCTGCTGTTCCTGTTTTTCGCCGCCGCCCTGATCTGGACCCTGGTGCCGGTGTACATCGTGATCTCCAACTCCTTCCGGCGCACCCTGGACATGAAAATCATGCCGCCGAAGCTGTTGTTCACACCCATTCTCAGCCACTATGAGAAAATACTGACGCTGGATAATTTTTCCAAATATTTCCGAAACTCCGCGGTGATCGCGGTATCGGTGACCGCGCTCACGATCCTGCTGGGCACGCTGGCCGCTTACGGGATGAAGCTTTTTAAGTCCCGCCTGGGACAGCACCTGTCAAATGTGCTGCTGTTGGGCAAAATGGTGCCCGCCATCACCATCCTGATTCCGCTGTTTATGATGATGAACCGTCTGAAGCTGACCGGCACCTTCGCCGCGCCGATTCTGGCACACAGCTGTATGAGCCTGCCCTTTGTGACCTGGCTCATGGCCAGCTTTATCCGGGATATTCCCACCGAGCTTCTGGAGTCGGCCAGCGTGATGGGGTGCAGCCGGATGAAGGCGTTCTGGCTGATCATCGTGCCGCTGTTAAAACCGGCCGTGGCTTCGGCGACGATCCTGGTGATGCAGACGTCCTGGAACGAGCTGGTATTTTCCCTCCAGCTCACCAACTTAAAGACCTATCCCCTGACCGTGGGCGTGGCCCGGTATGTGGGCGCGGTGTCCGTGGACTGGGGAAAATGCAGCGCTGCCGCGGCCATCACCATGGTGCCCATCATCATCGTGGGATTCGCGATGCAGAAGTACCTGGTTAGCGGTATGACCGCCGGGGCGGTGAAAGGGTAGGAGACGGCTGCCGGACGCGTTTCGGCCTTAAAGAATCGTCAAGGAGGAACCAATATGCTGTATGGAGCGCAATATTACCGCCCGCCCTTCCCGGGGCGGGCATGCTGGCGCAGGGACCTGGCCCACATGAAGGAGCTGGGGTTCAACTGCGTGAAACACTGGGCGGTCTGGAACTGGATCGAGCGGGAACCGGGCTGCTTTGACTTTTCAGAGCTGGACGAGCTGGTGGCACTCTCCAGAGAATACGGCCTTCAGGTGGTCATCAACACGGTGCCCGAGGGGGCCCCCTACTGGACCTATGAGGGAAATGAGGAGGATTTATACCGCACGGCCGACGGGCAGCGGGTGGCTTACGGGGGACCGGCCAACCTGCCCAGCGGCGGCTGGCCGGGACTTTGTATGGACAAACCGGAGTTTGCGGCGCTCGTGGCGGCGTTTATCGAGGAGACGGCCCGCCACTTCGCGGACGAACCGGCGGTGATCGCCATCGACGTCTGGAACGAACCTCATCTGGAACCCATGTACGATTACCGAAGCAACATGCTGTGTTACTGCCGCCACTCCCGGGCCGCGTTCAGGGCGTGGCTTAAGGGGAAATACCCGTCGCTGGACGCGCTGAACCGGGCTTGGTACCGCACCTACTCCTCCTGGGAACAGGTGGAGCCGCCGCCGCGGTTCGGCACCTGGGCGGATATGCTGGACTGGCGGCGCTTCTGGCTGGACAACCTGGCGGGATGGCTGAAGCTGAGGGCCGGGGCGGCCAGGAGGGGAGCGCCGGGCAAGGTGGTGCAGACCCATGTGGCCTACAGCGGTATTCTGGGCAACCAGATCGTAGGCGGCCTGGGAAATGAGCTGGGGGACGAGTTTTTGCTTGCCCGTGAGGTGGACTGGTTCGGGCTTTCCAGCTTCCCCAAATGGCTCATGGGCCCGGACCACGCCTACCGCCATCTGATCCATAATGAGATGGTGGCGGAGGCGGCCCACGGAAAGCTGTTCTACCAGGTGGAGCTTCAGGGCGGAGCCGGAAAGCCGGGGCTTCTGGGCGGCGAGGTGCCGGACGCGGGAGATGTAAAAATATGGAATTGGAATACAATCTCCGCAGGGGGGAAGGGAACCGTGTACTGGCAGTACGCGCCGGAACCGGCCGGGGTGGAGTCCCCGGGCTTCGGCCTCACCGGATTTGCAGGGGAGGACACGCCCCGCAGCCTGGCGGCCTCGGAGTGCGCGGGGCGGCTGAACCTGCCGGAACTTGACGCAGCTGTCCGGGTTCCGGCTGAGAACGCGGTTTACGCGTCCAGGAGCAGCGATCTTCTGACCTTCGCCTCGGAGCGCAGGGAAGAGATGTACGCGGGCAGTTTAAGCGGCGTGTTCCGGGCCGCCTACGAGCGGGGGATACCGGTCCGCTTCCTGCACGAGGACTATATCGGAGAGCTGGCAGAGGGAACGGTGCGTTTCCTGTACCTGCCCTTGCCGCTGGTGCTCTCGGAGCGGGAGACGGAACATCTGGTCCGGTTTGTGGAGCGCGGGGGCACGCTGGTGTCCGAGGCCTGCCCGGGCCTCTACCGCCCGGACGGACTTTTGGATCAGGAGGGAACGGCGCTTAGGCGGCTCTTCGGCCTGGGCCACCGGGAAATTCAGGGGCTGCCGGACTGGGGTATGGTCACGGCCCGCTGTGAGGACCGCACGGTCTTTGCCGGGAAATGGTACCGGCAGTTGGTGAATCCGGGACAGGACGTCCGGGTGCTGGCCCGCTTTGAGGATGGGGAGGCCGCCGTGACGGAGCGCCTTCTGGGAAAGGGCCGGGCGGTGTGGATTGGAACCTACCCCTCCTATTACCATGAGCACGGGTTTGAGCTGGACGGAGGCAGGAAACGGGACGGCACCCGGAATCTTCTGACACGCTTTATGAGCCTGGGCGGTTATGGGATCATTGAGAAGGTGGAAGTGCCAAGGTGTGAGAGCAGTGGGATTTCGCTGGCTCCGGTGGTGCGCCTGCACCGGCTGGAGGGAGAATATCTCTTGACGGTTGTCAACCATCTGGAGCGCGAGGCCCGGGTGAAGGTGCGGTTTCGGGAGGAGCAGGCGTTTGCGGGCGGACCGGGGAAATGCCTGGAGCTGACGGTGCCTGCCCGGGACGGAACCTGCGCGCGGTGGAGCAGTAGCCGGAGGTGACGGGATGAGAGGTGAAGGGAGAGGAGAATACCGGATCGGCGCGGTGTTTTCCAACCGGGAGATCATAGCCGGGATCGTGGACAGCCGCCACCGGGTCGTCTCCCGGGCCAGCCTGGCGCTGGGCGCTGGCTGCGATTACCGGGAGACGGCGCGGCTGGTGGCGGATTGCGCCGGACTGGCGGCAAGGGGCCTGGGGATTGATCCTGACCTCTGCGCCTCTGTGGGGGTCGGCTGCCCGGGGATCGCCAACCGGGAGACCGGGGAGGTGGTCTACTCCGGCCCCATGGTCTGGAACCACGTGCCCTTTGGAAAGGAACTGCAAAAACAGTTTCCCGGGGCGCAGACCGTGTCGGTGGCGGAGCTGGCGGGCTGCACGGCCCTGGGCGAGTCCCTGGCAGGGGCGGCCCTGCGCTGCACCCAGGTGGTATTGTTCCAGTTCGGAGCCGGAATCAGCAGCGGCGTGGTGGTTGACGGCCGCATTTTCGGCGGAAAATACTGCGCAGGGGCCCGCCTGGGGCACTGCACCATCGTGTCCGGGGGAAAGACGTGCAGCTGTGGCCGGAAGGGATGCTTTGAGGCCTACGCATCCCTGGAAGCCCTGGCGGAACAGGCCCGGGAGGCGGCGGCCCGCTATAAGAACACGCTGCTGGGGCGGTACGACGCCCTGACGATCTCCCCGGCGGAGGTGATGGACTGCGCCAGAAAGGGGGACCGTGCCGCACGGCGGGTACTGGGTCAGTATATCGACTATGTCAGCGACGGGATTGTCAACGCGGTCAACGCGTTCCGGCCGGAGATTGTGGTGTTGGGCGGGGCGGAAGTAAAATTCTGGAAAGAATTGCTGGATGAGATCAATTCCCGCTGCTGTGAACGGTATTACGGGGCCGCGCTGCTGCCGGTGCCCAAAGTGGTGCTGGCGTCCCTGGGGGTGGACGCGGGGCTGATCGGGGCGGCGGCGTTGGGGGAAGCCGGAAATTGAAAGATTCAACCATGTCGGAATTGCCATATAAAATTCAAAAACACCGTCTGCGGGCCAGTTAACACATCCCGCAGACGGTGTTTTCTATAACGGTGTTAGCGATAAAGCGCGCGCCCTTTGGCGCATAGGCCAATCCCTGTCATGTCAGAAGCTCTTAATAATCTCCTCATTCATGGATTTCACAATCGCCACGGCCAGCTGCACGGTGGCCTCGAAATCATAATAGGAAGTGATCCCGTAATGGGAGTGGATGTACCGCACCGGCACGCCCACCACGATCACCGGGATGCCGTCCAGGGCGGTGCTCACCATGGCGCCGTTGTTGCCGCCGCCCTCGCGGACCGAGGACTGGATGGCCAGGCCCTGCTTCTCAGCCAGGTCCAGGGCGTAGCGCTGGTATCTGGGGTTGCAGATGATGGATTTGTCCATAAAGCGGATCATGGGGCCTTTTTTCAGCGCGGTCTGGATGGCGTAGGGTTCGGTGAAGGTGTCGTCCGCCGGGCAGCCCTCAAAGCAGATGGCGATCTGCGGGCGGACCTGGTTTACGGCCACCTTGACGCCACGCTCGCCCACCTCCTCCTGGGAGGAGAGCACGCCCACCAGGTCCACGTCAAGCTCCTCGTCCTGGAGCCGGTGCATGGCCTCGATCAGAGCGGCGCAGCCGATGCGGCAGTCAAAGCCTTTTCCGATCATCACGTCGTGCTCTTCGTCGTACTGGAACTGCACGTCGGACACGATGGGCTCGCCGATGCGGATCTTGAATACCTCCACCGCCTCCTCGACGCTGGAAGCGCCCACGTCGATGATGTAGTCGGAGATGGCGGGAGCCGCTCCCTGGCTGCGCTCCGCGGCGGTTTTAAAGTGGACCGGCTTGGAGGCGATCAGGCCCGGCAGGTAGCGGCCCTCGGCGTTGCGCACCAGAACCTTGGAGGAGGGCAGGCTGTCCATGTTCCAGCCACCTAAGGACACGAAGCGCAGGGTGCCGTTGGGGCGGATGGAGTGGACCATGAAGCCCACCTCGTCGCAGTGGGCGTCCAGCATGAATATCGGAAGCCCTTTGGCCGGTTTGTTGGGCCGGATGTAGATGTTGCGCAGGCAGTCGTCGGTCACCTGGGCCATGTCACCGCAGTGTTTTTTGGCCACGTCGAAAACGGCGTCCTCAAATCCAGAGGGGCCGAAGGCGTTGGAGAGATCGGCGCTCAGTCCCAGGCTCTTGGGATTGGTGTTTGTGTTCATATGATAATTCTCCTGTTTGTCCTTTAGATTTCTGCCTTGGGCAGGTCCAGTTTTTCCAGCTCGGTGAGGAAGTCCGCCATGTAGTCGGCGAAGGTGCGCAGCATCTCCTGACCCCACTCCACGGTTGCCAGATGGGGCTCATCCTTGCCGTACCAGCCGTTGCCGCTGTAGTTGTGCATCTCTCTGGGGAATACCACGGTGGCGCCCTTATAATCCACGGTGCCCCAGCCGGTGGTCTTCATGTTGGGGGCCACGTCGTCGATTAAGTCCATGGGTTCGTTTATGTAGTCGTAATCGATCAGGGAGGGATCCACGCCCATGACGCCCGCGGTCTCCTCAGCGCCGCCGTGGCCGCCCTTCCACTCCGGGTTCAGCTCTCCGGCCATAAGCCACCAGTTTAAGTTGGCCAGCCATGCGCCGCGGCGGTGAAGCTGCATGCCCACGGTCTCGATGGCTTTGTTGTTGCCGCCGTGGCCGTTTAAGATCACGAATTTGCGGAAGCCATAGCGGAACAGGGAATCGGTGACCTTGGTCAGAATCATGACCAGGCCGTCGGTGCCCAGGGTGATGGTGCCGGTGCAGCCCATGATGGTGTTGGTGGCTCCGTAGGGGATGGTGGGCGCGATCATGACGCCGGATTTCTCCTCCAGAAGCTCCACGATTTTGTCCGGGATCAGGGTGTCGGTGCCCAGAGGCATGTGCTTGCCGTGGTTTTCGATGCTTCCCACGGGGATCACGACGGTCTGGCTCCTGGTCAGATATTCCTCTACCTTTTTACAGGTCACATTTGCTAAACGCATAGTAGTTCCTCCTAAAAATGATTTGGTGTCATAACGGTTTCTAAAAAGGAGTATAGTTCCATTTACGGGTAATGTCAATAACAGGCAAGGGCCCGCAATGCCAATATTTTCCGGCATAATCGGGGTTGGGAGGGCGCAATTCTCATTGACAAACGGTTAATGAAAGTCTAAAATGTATATTTATAACCTTTGTTCGTTTAAGGCTGTTTTAAACCTCATATCTACACGCCTCAAAAGCGTTACAAAAGAGAACTACAGGAGGTATCTATGTTAAAGTATCTGGTAAAACGAATTGGTACGGCCGTGATTACGCTGTTTGTGGCCGCGACGATTACATTCTTTGTCATGAACCTGGTTCCGGGCGATCCTTTTATGAGTGAGAAGGCTCCCACAGCCGCCGCGAAGGCCGCGATGGAGGCGAAATACGGTTTGGACAAGCCGTTAGTGGTCCAGTACGCGAATTATCTGAAAAACCTGCTGCACGGCGATTTCGGCGTCAGCTATGTGCAGGCCAAGAATAAGCCGATTATGGATATTATCAAGCAGGCGTTTCCCATTTCCGCCAAGATCGGCGCCATTGCGGTGGTGGTCGCCACGGTGATCGGCATTCCGCTTGGCTGTCTCTCGGCGCTGCGGAGGGAGAAGTGGCAGGACAATGTGATCCGGGTGCTTTCCACGGTGGGAATCGCGGTTCCGGGCTTTGTGGTCGCCACCTCGTTTATGATTCTGTTTGCCGTGAAACTCAAACTGGTACCGGCCTCCGGCCTCTCCAGCGCCGCGGCCTACGTGCTTCCGGTGGTCACCCTGGCGCTGTCGCCCTGCAGTTACATCGCCCGCCTCATGCGTTCCAGTATGCTGGACGTGATCGGACAGGACTACATCCGCACCGCCAGAGCCAAGGGTATGAGCGAGTTCATCACCACCTTCAAGCACGCCCTCAGGAATTCCCTGATCCCCGTTATTACATACATGGGCCCCATGATCGCCAACGTTCTGACCGGCGGATTCGTGGTGGAGAAGATCTTCAACATCCCCGGGCTGGGGCGGTATTTTGTAAAGTCCATTGAGAGCCGTGACTACACCATCATCATGGGCGTCACGATCTTCTATGCGGCAATTCTGATTCTGATGACCCTGGTCTGCGACATTATTTACAAGCTCGTAGATCCGAGAATTAAGCTGGATGCATAGGAGGATGGGAACGTGGATAAACAGAAGATTTTACACAGATTAGGCTTGAGCGCGCTGCCGGAACTGTCGGATGCGGATTTCGCACCGGCCTCCAAGGAGGAGCAGGAACAGATCACATCCATGCAGGAGGCGGTCAGCTATTGGAAGGACGCCTGGAGGCGTTTAAAGAAGAATAAAATTGCCATGGTCGCCCTTGTGATCATCGGCGTTCTGGTTATATTTGCGGTGGTGGGCCCTTATCTGAGCCCCTACACCTACAGCCAGCAGATCCGCGGGGACGAGAATCTGTTCCCCTGCTTCAAGCACCCCTTCGGCACGGATAAGCTGGGACGCGACCTGCTGGTCCGCACCATGATCGGAACCCGCATCTCCCTGTTGATCGGTATCGTCTCCGCCCTCATCGTGCTGGTGATCGGCTCCGTTTACGGCGCGATCTCCGGACTGGTAGGCGGTACCACCGACAACATCATGATGCGTATTGTGGATATTCTCAACGCGCTGCCCACCATTCTGATGGTAATCGCCATCAAGATGGTAATTGAGGAGCCCCTGAACACGCTGATCAACAGCAACGCGTTTTTCAAACCCCTGCAGGTGCTGGGTTCGGGAATTATCGCCATCTTTATCGTGTACGGCCTGCTGTACTGGGTGGGCGCGGCGCGTATCGTCCGCGGCCAGGTACTGCAGCTGAAGGAAATGGAATATGTGAACGCCGCGGTGGCGCTGGGAGCCAACAAAAAGCGTCTGATCATGAAGCATCTGCTGCCCAACTGCGTGGGCCAGCTGATCGTCACGACCATGCTGCAGATCCCCTCCGCGATTTTTACTGAGGCGTTTCTGAGCTTTTTAGGTATCGGTGTTTCCATGCCCATGGCCAGCCTGGGCTCCCTCTGTTCCGACGGACTGAACGGAATTATTTCCTATCCCTACCGCGAGTTCTTCCCCGCAATCGTGATCAGTGTGATTATCCTGGCCTTCAACCTGTTCGGTGACGGTCTCAGAGATGCGCTTGACCCAAGGCTGAAGAAATAGGAGGTTTACAGGACATGGAAGACAACAAAAATTTAGTGGAAGTCAAGAACCTGGAGGTCAGCTTCTTCACCTATGCGGGTGAGGTAAAGGCGGTCCGGGGAATCAGTTATAATTTAAAGCCGGGCGAGGTGATGGGCATCGTGGGCGAGTCGGGCAGCGGCAAGTCCGTTTCCTCCTACGGCCTGATGGGCATCATCCCGGAGCCGGGAAAGGTGATCGGCGGCCAGATCCTGTTCGAAGGCAGGGATGTGACGGCCATGAGCGAGAAGGAGCTGCTTAAAATCCGCGGCAAAGATATCAGCATGATATTTCAGGACCCCATGACCTCCTTAAATCCGCTGTTCACCATCGGCAATCAGATCGAGGAGTCCCTGAGAAAGCACACCAGTCTGGACAAGGACCAGCGCCAGAAACGCATGGTGGAGCTTTTAACCCTGGTGGGGATCAACCAGCCGGAGAAGCGGCTGAAACAGTACCCCCACGAGTTTTCCGGCGGTATGCGCCAGCGCGTGATGATCGCCATGGCCCTGGCCTGCGATCCCAAGCTGCTGATCGCGGACGAGCCCACCACGGCTCTGGACGTGACCATCCAGGCCCAGATTCTGGAGCTGTTAAAGGAGCTGAAGGACAAGATCCATATGGGAATCGTGTTCATCACCCACGACCTGGGCGTCGTTTCCGACATCTGCGACAGCATCAGCGTGATGTATGCGGGAACCATTGTGGAGAGCGGCAGCAGCGATCAGATCTTTTATGAGCCCAGACATCCGTACACCTGGGGTCTGCTGGCCTCCGTGCCCAAGATCGACACGGACGAGCACCAGCGCCTGATCCCCATCGAGGGAAACCCCGTGGACCTGATCAACCCGCCCAAGGGCTGTCCCTTCGCGCCGCGGTGCAAGCACTGCATGAAGATTTGTATCGACCAGGCTCCGCCCCAGTGTCAGGTGGGAGAGGGCCATATGGCCGCCTGCTGGCTGCCGGTGAAAGAAGCGCGGGAAGAGGAGGAGTAGGCGATGGCGGATGGTAAGAACATTTTAATCGAGGTGAATAACCTTAAGAAATATTTCCCGGTGAAAACCGGTTTCATGAAGATGAACTACGTGAAGGCCGTGGACGATGTGAGCTTTTACATCGAGAAGGGCGAGACTCTTGGCCTGGTGGGAGAGAGCGGCTGCGGAAAGACCACGCTGGGGCGCACGATCCTGCGCCTGCATGAGCCCACGGAGGGGAAAATCATCTATAAGGGCGAGGACATCACCCATGTGGATATGCTGCCCTACCGCAGAAAAATGCAGATCATTTTCCAGGACCCCTACGCTTCGCTGGACCCGCGTATGACCGTGGGCGATATCATCGGCGAGGCCCTGGATATCCATAAGATGTACGGCTCCAAAACCGAGCGCAGGGATAAGATCAACGCCCTGTTGGATATCGTGGGGCTGAACACGGAGCACGCCAACCGCTTTGCCCACGAGTTCTCAGGCGGCCAGCGCCAGAGAATCGGCATCGCCAGGGCGCTGGCCGTGGATCCCGAGTTTATCGTGTGCGACGAGCCCATTTCCGCCCTGGACGTTTCCATTCAGGCCCAGGTGGTGAACATGCTGGAGGACTTGCAGGCGGACCGGGGGTTTACCTATTTATTCATCGCCCATGACTTGTCCGTGGTGAAGCACATCAGCAGCCGCATCGGCGTGATGTACCTGGGCCACATGGTGGAGCTGGCAAAGAGCAACGAGCTGTACCGCAGGCCCCTTCACCCCTACACCCAGACGCTGCTGTCCGCGATCCCCATTGCGGATCCCAAGGCCAGCCGGGCAAAACAGCGGATTATCCTTGAGGGAGATATTCCCAGCCCCATGAATCCGCCCAGCGGATGTACGTTCCGCACCCGCTGCCCCTACGCGACGGAGGAATGCGCCCAGAGCGCGCCGGAGTTTAAGGAGTGGGAGCCGGGACATTTCGCGGCTTGCCACCATCTGGACAAAATCAATTAGGTAATAGCTGGCTCGTGTCAGTATTATATAATATTCTATGATCAAAAAAGGAGGAGATAAGAGAATGATGAAAAAAACAATGCTCAAAAAGGCAGCGGCAGCTGTCCTCTGCACTGCGATGGTTGTATCGCTGGCAGCCTGCGGCGGCGGTTCCGGAACCAAGGAGACCGCGGCGGCCGGTTCTTCAGCGGCCGGGTCCGAAGCGGGATCTACCGGCGACGCGGCAGGGGAGAAGGAGGCGTTCGAGATCAACGTTCACAATGGTTCCGAGCCCGCATCCCTTGACCCCAACGCGCTGAATTCCAACGATTCCATGATCACCACCCTGCATATGTTCGAGGGACTTGCCAAGTATGCCAAGGGCGGCGAGGGCGTGGAGCTGGGCCAGGCTAAGGACTATACGGTCAGCGACGACGGCCTGGTATACACCTTTACCCTGCGCGACGATATTTTCTGGTCCGACGGCCAGCCGGTGGTTGCGGGAGACTTCGTGTACTCCTGGCAGAGACTGGTGAGCGGCGGCTATGAGAACAGCTACTTTATCGACATGGTTCAGAACGCGGTTGAGATTCAGAACGGCGCCAAGGACAAGAGCGAGCTGGGCGTTAAGGCCATCGACGACAAGACCCTGGAAGTTACCCTGAAGGCTCCCTGCAACTACTTTATCGAGATCGTGGCAGCGGCTGTGACCAGCCCGGTGAGACAGGACATCATCGAGGCCAACGGCGAGATGTGGTATGAGAATCCTGAGACCTACATCGGCAACGGCGCTTACAAGCTGGTGGAGTGGTCCCATCAGGAGAAGATCGTGATGGAAGCCAACGACAAGTATTATGACTATGCCAACCTTGGCCCCACCAAGATCACCTGGATGCTGATGGACGACGACAACGCCATTCTGGCTGCATTTGAGAGCGGAGATTTAGCCTATGCCGCAAGCTTCCCCACTGAGGAGCTGGACCGCCTGAAAGAGGCCGGCACGTTCCAGGTGGCTCCGGTTGCCGGAACCTACTATATTCTGGTAAATGCCGAGGGCAAGGGGATGATTCCCGAGCTGCAGGATCCCAAGGTGCGCCGCGCTCTGGCTCTGGCCATTGACCGCAACTATGTGACCGATATGGTTACCAAGAGAGGCGAGCTTCCCGCAGATACCTTCCTTCCCAGAGGCTTCCACGACGAGGACGGCAAGGATTATTATGATTCCGCTGACAAATTCTGGGATAACTCCACCTACGAGGCCAACTGCGAGGAGGCCAAGAAGCTGATGGCCGAGGCCGGATATCCGGACGGCGCGGGCTTCCCGACAATCAGCTACACCATCAACAACAACAGCGCCCATGCGGCCATCGCCGAGTACGTGCAGAACGTATGGAAAGAGGTTCTGGGCGTGGACTGCACCATCGACTCCCAGGAGTTTGCAGTGTTCCTGGATATGAGAAGCGCAGGCGACTACGCTCTGGCCCGTGCAGGCTGGACTGTGGACTATATGGATCCCGCATCTCTGATGGAGCTGTGGATCACCTCCAGCGGCAACAACGACTGCCATTTCTACAATGAGGAATATGATTCCTACATCAGCGCAGCCGCACACGCTACCTCCCAGAACGAGCGCTTTGAGAACTTCCACAAGGCTGAGAAGATTCTGGAGGAGCAGCTGCCGATCATCCCGATCTACTACTACAGCGAGCCGTATCTGATGGATACCTCCAAGTACGACGGATTCTTCTCTTACCTGGCGATGCCGGTGTTTAAGTATGTGGTTCAGAAATAATTTTATATGATTTAACAGGGTTAGGCGCCCCGGAGCAATCCGGGGCGCTTTTTTTGGATGCAATGGACCGCTGGCGCGGCCTGCGGCGGAGTGTCCGTGTTTTCGGAAATGAATCATTGTGAAAATATACAAATTGTATACGAAGAAATAGTTGAAATTCACGAAATGATAACCGCGTGGGGGAAAAACAAAAAACTCTATTTACAAATCTAATAAAAGGTGCTACATTGTAATCAACTTGTTAAACAAGTAAGATAGAAGATAGAACAAGATGAGAAGGAGAGGATACAATGAAAAAAAGAAGCGCGATTCTGATGGGCATTTTGGCATGCAGTCTGGCTGTGGTTACGGCCGGATGCGGCGGCAAAGCGGAAGCCGGCGGGAAAGCCGCCTCTGAGGCGGAAAGCAAAAGCGAAGGCGCGAAGCACGTGGGAATTATCTTCACCGAGGCCGGGCTGGGGGGCAACTCCTTCAACGATCTGGCGCTGGAAGGGGTGAAGCGGGCGGCTGAGGAACTGGGGATCACCTACGACGCGGTGGAGCCCAAGTCCGTGTCCGACGAGGAGATTATTCAGGACGAGATGGCCTCCTCCGGGGAGTACGACCTGGTGATCTGCGTGGGCGCGGAGCAGGTGGACGCGCTGAACAACGTGGCCGCTTCCTACCCGGAGCAGAAGTTCGCGCTTCTGGACGCCAGCAGCGACCTGGAGAATGTGGCGTCCTACTCCTGTATGGAGCAGGAGGGGAGCTACCTGGCCGGAGCGCTGGCGGCGCTGGCCGGTCAGGAGAAGATCGATGAGAAGATCAACGACCAGAAGGTGATCGGCTTCATCGGCGGCGTAGACAATCCGCTGATCAACCATTTTGCGGCGGGGTATCGGGCAGGGGCCCAGTACATTGACCCGGAGATCACGGTTCTGATCGACTATGTGGGCGGATTCAACGACCCAACGACGGCGAAGACCATCGCCAACACCTTTGTGGAGAAGGGGGCCGATATCATTTTCCACGCCTCCGGCGCTTCCGGCATGGGCGTGTTCCAGGCGGCGTCTGAGAAGGGCTTTCTGGCCATCGGCGTCAACTTAAACCAGAACAGCATCGACCCGGACCACATCATGGCCAGCATGTTGAAACGCCTGGACAACTGCGCGTACCACGCCATCGAGAGCGTGGTGAAGGACACCTACACCGGGGAGAACCAGATTCTGGGACTGAAGGACGGCGGCGTGGAGGGCAGCAACATCCAGGTTCCCGAGGACGTGTTAAAACAGCTCGACGAGATCAAAGAGAAAATTATTGCCGGAGAGATTGAAGTTCCTTCTGAATTAAACTAGGGGTGAAAAGATGAAAGCGATCAATATGGTGGGAATCGTCAAATGCTTCGGCCCGGTGCGGGCAAATGACGGAATTGATTTTCAGGTGGAAAAGCAGGAGATCCACTGTCTCCTGGGGGAGAACGGAACGGGAAAGAGCACACTGATGAATATTCTGTTCGGCCTGTACCACCAGGACAGCGGGGAGATTTACATCAATGAGAAGAAGGCGCAGATCGCCAATCCCAACGACGCCTACGCCCTGGGAATCGGCATGGTCCACCAGCATTTTATGCTGGTGAACCAGTTCACGGTGCTGGAAAACATTGTGATGGGCAACGAGGCGGGCCGGTTTTTCACCGACGAGGCCGGGAACCGGAGACGGGTGGAGGAGCTGGTGGAGCGCTTCGGCTTCAGGATCGATCTCAGCGAAAAGGTGGGAAATCTGTCCGTGGGTATGAAGCAGCGGGTGGAGATTCTGAAAACGCTGTACAGGGGCGCGGACATCATTATTCTGGACGAGCCCACGGCCGTGCTGACGCCCCAGGAGGTGGATGAGCTGTTTCGAATCCTGCTTCAGCTCAAGGAGAGCGGCAAGACCATTGTGTTCATCACCCACAAGCTGAACGAGACTATGGCGGTGTCCGACCAGGTGACGGTGATCCGCAAGGGCAAGGTGGTCTTTAAGACAGCCACAAAGGACACCACGCCCGAGGAGCTGGCCACCCAGATGGTGGGCAGGCAGGTGGAATCCGTGGTCTCCCGCCACGGCAATGCCGCCGGGGAGGTGGTTCTGGAGCTGAAGGGCGTGCGCCTTCAGGAGAAGGCCCAGGACGTGGTCAATCTGTCGGTGAGGGCCGGGGAGATTCTGGGAATCGCCGGGGTGGACGGCAACGGCCAGCGGGAGCTGGAGGAGCTGATCGTGGGGATGAGCCCCTGCACGGAGGGAAGCCTGACGTTCCTGGGAAAGGACATGAAAAAGGTCTCCATCAAGGACCGCAAGGAGATGGGACTGGGCTACATCCCCTCGGACCGGCACAAGCACGCGATGGTTCCAAATTTTTCCATACAGGAGAATTTCCTTCTGGGATATCAGGAGGACTCCAGGTACTGCAAGAACGGGCTGGTGAACTACAGGGCCCTGGAAGAGGACGCCAGGAAGCAGATCGGCCATTTTGAGATCAAGGTGTCCGGCACCGACCAGGCCATCGGACAGCTCTCGGGCGGAAACCAGCAGAAGGTGATTTTCGGGCGGGAAGTGATCCACGACCCGAAGCTGGTGGTGGCGGCCCAGCCGGTGCGCGGGCTGGACATCGGGGCCATCGAGTATGTGCACAAAACCCTTCTGGAGCTGAAGGAGCAGGGCAAGGCGATCCTTCTGATCTCGGCGGAGCTGTCGGAGATCATGAATCTGAGCGACCGGATCGTTGTGCTCTACGAAGGCGAGGTCAGCGCCCAGTTTGTCAACGGAACTTATTCAAAAGAAGAGATCGGGCTGTTTATGGCAGGCAAAAAGGCGGAGGTGTGATGAGATATGGGGATCAAGTATAAAAAGACAGCGGAGGAAATACTCCGGTCGCTGGCGGCCATTCTGCTGGCGCTTGTCATTGGGGCGGTGTTCATCCTGGTTTCCGGGGAATCCCCGCTGACCGCCTACGGCGCGCTGCTAAAGGGAGCGCTGGGAAGCCCCCAGGCCATTGCCAACAGCATCAGCAAGAGCGTGCCCCTGGCCTTTACCGGCCTTGCCGTGGCCATGGGACAGCGCTGCGGCATGCTCAATATCGGCGCGGAGGGCCAGCTCCACGCCGGGGCTATGGCAGCGGTGATCACGGCGCTGACCCTTTCCTTTCTGCCGTCCTTCCTGCTGCTTACAGTGAGCATCGGGGCGGGAATCCTGGCCGGAATGGCGGTGGGCAGCGTGCCCGGCATTTTCCGGGCCAAATATAAGACCAACGAAGTGATCGTGGCGATTATGCTCAACTATATCTGCACCCTGTTCACCTCCTGGCTGGTGAACGGCCCCTACAAGGTGGCGGGCTCCACGGCCCAGACGGAGCTGATTTCCGAGGGAATCTGGTTTCGCAAGCTGCTGCCAAGGACCCAGCTGACCACGGCGGTGCTGATCCTGATCGTGGTGGCGGTGCTGGTCTACCTGTTCCTCTGGAAGACCTCGGTGGGCTTTCAGCTGCGGGCCGTTGGCTCCAATTCCGAGGCGGCCAGGGCGGCGGGCATTCCGGTGAACCGTTACCTGATCCTGTCCATGACCCTGAGCGGCGGAATCGCGGCCATCGCCGGTGTGACGGAAATGTTTGGAAAATACCACCGGTTTATCGAGGGCTTCTCCCCGTCCTTCGGCTTTACGGGAATCGCGGTGGCGATTCTGGGGAAGAACCATCCGGTGGGCGTGATCCTGACCGCGCTGCTGTTCGGTATGATGGACATGGGCGCGCTGCGCATGAGCCGCGAGACGGCGGTTTCCTCGAACATGATCATCGTAGTGCAGAGCCTGGTCATCCTGTTTGTGTCCGCGCCGGCTCTGGTCTCCGCGTTCAAGAAGAAAAGGGGGTAAATCATTTTGGATATGTTAAATAGTTTTGTTGCCCTGACATTTCAGTTGTCGGTGCCCATCGTCCTGGGGGCGCTGTGCGGCACCATCGCGGAGCGGGGCGGAATCATCCTGCTGGGCGTGGAGGGAATGATGCTGCTTGGCGCTTTTGCCGGGGTGGCGGGGGCCTGGTTCACCGGCAGCGCCCTGGCGGGCGCGCTGTGCTCGGTGGTTGTGGGCATTTTGACCGGCTGGCTGTACGGGCTGTTCTGCCTGAAATGGAAGGCGCAGCAGTCGGTGGTGGGCGTTGGCGTGAACCTGTTTGCCAGCGGAGCCACGGCGGTGCTGCTGAAGGCGATCTGGCAGGCGGAGGGTATGTCCGAGTCCGTGGCTTCGATCCCCAATATCACGGTTCCAGTGCTGAACAAGATTCCGGTGATCGGCGGTCTGTTTAAGTCCCAGTCCCCCTACCTGTACCTGACCATTCTTATTGTGGCGGCGGTTTGGATTTTCTTTTATAAGACCAAGTACGGGGTGCGTTACCGGGCCATCGGCGACCAGCCCTTTGCGGTTCAGTCCTGCGGCGTCAATGTGAACCGTTACCGGTATATCGCCATGATGGTCTCCGGGGCCCTGGCCGGGCTGGCGGGTTCCTACCTGTCCATTTCCCAGAACAACCTGTTCGTGGTGGATATGACGGCCGGGCGCGGATTCATGGGGCTGGCGGCCAACATTTTCGGCGGCTGGAATCCCATCGGCTCCATGGGGGCCGGGCTGGTGTTCGCGGTGGCCCAGGCGGGCAGATTCTACTTAAATGACTCGGCCATCCAGATTCCGTCCCAGATCATCCAGATGCTGCCCTACGTGGTCACCCTGGTGATCCTGCTGATCGTGGGCAAGAAGGCCAAGGGGCCGGAATCCCTGGGAAAACTGGTGGATTGACTGATTGCTCGTTGACAACTGAATAGAGATGAAATTGATTGTGAAGTTGAAATGACATAATGACTGTGTTATATTGATACTATCACGGTAGAGAAAAGGAAGGCAGACATGGCAGGCCCTATTTATAACGAGAAAAACATCAAGGCACCGCTTTACGTGCAGGTATATGGTACAATTACAGGCTGGCTGAAGGAAGGGAAATACAAGCCGGGCGACAAGCTGCCCGGGGAGAATATTCTGGCGGAGCAGCTCAATGTGAGCCGGGGAACCCTGCGTCAGGCTATGCTGCTGCTTCAGGAGGACGGTCTGATCATGAACCATCAGGGAAAGGGCAATATCGTCCTCTCCAACAAGGACATGAGCCAGAGCGGGATGGAAAAGATCTGCAACCCCATGGTGGACTTCTGCAACGAGCCCATCGACAAGGTGACTCTGACCATCGGCTTCCAGCCGCCCACGCCCAAATACCAGGAGGTGTTGAAGCTGAGCGCCTCCACGGTGATCGCCATTATTGATATTGTATACTACAGTCAGGGCGCGGCCCAGGGATTTGCCAACGTTTATATCCCCTATGACGTGCTGGTAAAGGGAAATGTGGACTTTGACGACAACGACGAGGTCTACCGGTACTACTGCGAGCTTCTGGAGACGGGCGGCTTGTACAGCGACACCAGGCTGCGCGTGACCAGCGCCAGGGAGAGAACGGCCCAGGTGCTGGGCATCAAGGAGGACGACACGCTGTTGATCATGGAGGAAGAGATTTACACGGAGTTCGACGCTCCGGTGCTCTCCCAGAAGCTCCTGTTCCGCCCCAGCCAGTATGAGTTCGCGCTCAGGCGGAAAAACGACCGCATGTAGCGGATGACGATAGAAAATGTAAATATATGGGAAGAACTTCGAAATCAGAGATGGTGGCGGGGTTCTTCCTTTTTTAGTAGGAGAGAATATGATTCGATTATTAATAGACGCGGACACGGGGGTGGACGATTCCATCGCCCTGCTGTACGCCCTGAACCACGCGGATGTGGAGATCGTGGGAATCACCACGGTGACAGGCAACACGGATTCCGAACAGGCGGGCGTCAACACCCTGAAAATACTGGATTTGGCGGACGCCCCGGACATCCCGGTGGTGGTCGGCGAACGCCAGCCTTTGGAAGAAAAATGGCATGGGCCGGTGACGTTTATCCACGGTGAGAACGGCATCGGAAACGTACAGCTGCCGGATTCCGCCAGAGGCTTCCGCCGGCAGGACGTCAGCGATTTTATGATGGAAATGGCGGAGCGGTACGCGGGGGAGCTGGTGCTTGTGACCCTGGGGCCGCTGACCAATGTGGCCCGGACTCTGAGACGTTATCCTGATTTTGGGAAAAAGATCAGGCGGGTGGTTTCCATGGGCGGAACCCTGAATATGCGGGGAAATGTGTCCCCGGTGGCGGAGGCCAATTTCGCCGGGGACCCCAGAGCCTGCGACATCGTGTTCCAGTCCGGGATGGACATTCTGACTGTGGGGCTGGACGTGACGATTAAGACCAGGCTGACCGTGGGGCATGTGGAATTGTTGAAGCGGGTGCGCAGGGAGTCCTGCCGGAAGGCGGTAGAGTATATGGACCAGGCGCTGACCTATTACCGCAAGGGGAGCAGGGAGCAGAATTACAGCCTGGACGACTGTCCCCTGCACGATCCCCTGGCTATGGTCGCGGCCCTGCACCCAGAGCTGTTTCAGATTCAGCGCCGGAAGGCCAGAATCGAGTGCGGCGGAACGTACTGCAAGGGCATGGTGGTGACGGATACCAGGGAAAAACCGTTTCAGGCGGAGTATGTATCGTTTGCGGTGGATGTGGACAGGGAGAGGGCGGTTGCCTATCTCCTGGCCGCGTTCTGGGAGTAAGGAGTTGGCGGTCTCCCGGCCGGCATTTCCGGCGGAGGAGGCGGGCCGCCTGAGGCATTTCAGGAGTAAGAAGGAGGAAATAGAGATGAGTATCTACACGGAAGAGGGAGTACAGCGCCACTTGGGCGTCAGAAAAGGGCAGGTGGGGAGATATGTGATCCTGCCGGGCGATCCCAAGCGGTGCGCGAAAATAGCGGAGTACCTGGATCAGGCGGAGTTTATCGCCGACAACCGGGAATTTGTCACCTATACCGGGTATCTGGACGGGGAGATGGTGAGCGTCACCTCCACGGGGATCGGCGGGCCCAGCGCCTCCATCGCCATCGAGGAGCTGACGAGGGCCGGGGCCGACACATTTATCCGCATGGGAACCTGCGGGGGCGTGGACCTGGACGTACAGGGGGGAGACATCGTGATCGCCTCGGGGGCCATCCGCATGGAGGGGACTTCCAGGGAGTACGCGCCCATTGAATTTCCGGCGGTGGCGGATTTTGAGCTGGTGCAGGCCCTGGCCCAGGCCGCGGCTGAGGCGAACAAGCGCTACCATGTGGGCGTGGTGCAGTGCAAGGACTCTTTCTACGGGCAGTACGAGCCCCACACCAAGCCGGTGAGCCTGGAGCTGGAGAGCAAGTGGGAGGCATGGAAGCGCCTGGGATGCCTGGCCTCGGAAATGGAGTCGGCGGCGCTGTTTGTGGCCGCCCGGTACTTGAAGGTCCGCTGCGGGTCGGTATTTCTCACCGCGGGCAACCAGGAGCGGGTGCTGGCCGGGCTGCCCAACCCCCAGACCCAGGACACGGCCGAGGTGATCGGGGTGACGGTGAACGCCATCCGCAAGCTGATCCGGGCAGAAAAGGGGGAGGCGTGATTTGAGGCATTATAAGCGCGTATTTTTGATTGTGATCGATTCCCTGGGCATCGGGGCGATGCCCGACGCGGACTGGTATGGGGATCAGGGGGCGGATACCCTGGGCCATATCGACGGGGCGGTGGAATCCCTGCGCCTACCCAATCTGGAGCGGCTGGGGCTGGGGAATCTGCACCCGCTGCGGCACGTCCGGGAGGTGAAGCATCCCCTGGCGCGCTACGCCAGCCTGATGGAGGCCAGCGCCGGGAAGGACACCATGACGGGGCACTGGGAAATGATGGGGCTGCGCACAACCACGCCTTTTCAGACCTTCACGGAAAACGGGTTCCCGGCGGAGCTGCTGGAGGAGCTGAGCAAGAGGACCGGGCATCGGATCATCGGCAACAAGTCCGCCAGCGGGACGGAGATTCTGGACGAGCTGGCGGAGAAGGAGATCGCCACCGGGGACATGATCGTGTACACGTCCGCGGACTCGGTGCTTCAGATTTGCGGAAATGAGGAGACCTTCGGGCTGGCGGAGCTTTACCGCTGCTGCGAGATCGCAAGGGAGCTGACGCTGCGGGACGAGTGGAAGGTGGGGCGGGTGATCGCAAGGCCGTATGTTGGCAGAAAGAAGGGGGAATTTGTCCGCACGGCCAACCGGCATGATTATGCGCTGAAGCCGGGAGGCCCGACGGCGTTAAACGCCCTGAAGGACCGGGGGCTGAATGTGATCAGCGTGGGTAAAATCTTCGATATCTTCGACGGAGAGGGGCTGACGGAGTCCAACAAGTCAAAGAGCAGCGTCCATGGAATGGAACAGACCATTGAGATCGCGGGGAGAGATTTTAACGGGCTTTGCTTTGTGAATCTGGTGGACTTTGACGCGCTGTGGGGACACAGGAGAAATCCGGCGGGTTACGCGGCGGAGCTGGAGCGGTTTGATGGGAAGCTGGGAGAAATGATGGAAAAAATTGGGGATGATGATTTGCTGATGATTACGGCGGATCACGGAAACGACCCTACCTACAGCGGGACGGACCACACCCGGGAAATGGTTCCGTTTCTGGCGTACTCGCCGTCTATGGACGGCGGCGGGGCGCTGGCGCGGCAGGAGAGTTTTGCCGTGAACGGGGCGACGGTTGCGGAGAATTTTGGGGTGGAGATGCCGGAAGGGACCATTGGGGCGTCGGTGCTGGGGGTGTTAGGATAGATATGGAATTGAGGAAGGGGGCTGTGAAGGCCCTCTTTCTTTGAAGATAATGGGGGCTGTCGTGGCCTGGGGGAGATTGCAGAGGTGGCATGCGGCCGCTTGTCGCTCGGTTGAGGACTTTTGCAGCCGCTTGTTCTCCGCCCGGATTACTCCTGAAGCAGGTAGCCAATGCAGTCCGAAACATGGTCGAATACCCTGGAAGCGGCCTGTTTTACCGCCTCGTTCCCGGTGGTGACGGAAAAGCCCTGGAAGGCCCGGATCATGTCCAGATCGTTCATCTCGTCCCCGATCACGCAGACCCGGGAATCAGGGTGCAGGCGCGCCAGGGCGCGGACTCCTTCGGTTTTGCTGACGCCCGGGGCGGTCACGTCGATGGCTCCGCCGTTATAGTGGAAGTCCAGACGGTCCCTGTAGGCCTCGGTGAGATAGTCGTAAAGGGCCTGGGAATCTTTGGCGTCAAAACCCCGCAGAAACATAGAGATGATGTCACCGTCCTGCTCCACCGCTTCCCTGGGATACTGGGGGAGCCCTTCCGGGTTGTGATCCCGGGAAGCGGCCAGGGACGGGTGCAGGTAGAGGCGGCTGTGCTTGTGCAGGGTTGCCATGCCGCACAGGCCGGCCGGGCGGCGCTCCATCTCCGCCTCCAATTCCCAGGCCGTGGCAGTGTCCATGGGCTTTTTAAAGATCACGTTTAAATCCTGGTCAAAGATAACGGCCCCGGTGCAGGCGATGATGAAATCCATATGCATATCATAACGGGCGAATTCCTGTTCCAGCATGCTGAGGGAACGGCCGGTGACCAGCCCGAAGCGGTTGCCGCGGCTGCGGAAGCGCTGGATGGCTTCCTTGTCCTCGTCCCGGATGGAGCCCTGCTTAAATGTGCCGTCGTAGTCGGACGCCAGGTAAATTGTTTGATTCATAGGTGTGTCCTCTGTTTCTGTAATAATGATGTGAATCTTAGCTCACAGTTCTGCTGTTAAAACGTTTCATATAGCAGTATTCCACGGATGAGCGGGTTTGTCAAGAAGGGGCTGGGCGATCCGGTCCAGCTGACCGGCAATTTCCGGGAAGGGGAGGGACAAGTCCAGGGTTTTGGCCGCGATGAGGGTGCCGTCGATTTCGCAGGAATCGTCGGGAACCACCGGTTCCTTCGTTCTGGCGTACAGCAACAGTCCGGCCACAGATCCGGTACGGTCCCGATCCAGATTTTTTGCGTAGGCGTAGATCTGGTACAGGTTACCGGAGCGGATGGTCGGGGAATCCGGGTCCCGGTAGGACTGCATGGAGTGGGAATAATATTTGGCGTCAATGATCAGAGTTTTCCCGGCCCCGCGCAACACAAGGTCTGTGCGCATAAGCGGCAGATGGAGCGCTTGCCCGCCGGTCACATTCCAGCGGATCAATTCAGGGTTGGGGGAAAGTCCGGGATAATGCCTCCGGTAGTATTCCAGGATAAACTTCTCATAGAGCAAATGCATGGGCTGGCCGTCCATGTAACCGCGTATCTCCCGGCTACCGTCCGGATTCGTAAACAGCAGGTGCTCCATGACCAGGCGGCAGATTCCAATCAGGGACCGGCAGGGACGGTTGTCCGGGCGGCATTTGACCTGATCCCAGCGGACGCTCCCGGGGGAGAGATCGCTGACGCCGGACAGGAAGGGCAGCAGGCGCTTTAAGGCATCTCTGCGGCTTTGGCTCACCTGGCCAGAACGGCACAGATAACGGGCGGTAAGCTTCATCACCTGATTGGCCGGGATGTCCTCGGAGTATTCGTCATACCGGCATGGCAGGCGGAGCCGGGCAAGGGATTGTTCCTTGATGGAGGCGGAAACGTCAATGCGTCCCCGGGGAGCGGAAAGGGTCTCCCGGCGCGGGACATAGGACCGCTCCAGCCCGCGCCGGATCTGCCCGGATAATCCCCGGGCCAGGATTGTTGCAAAGAGATCGCAGGCGTTCTCAAAGGGTTCCGCTTCCAGGCCGGAAAAATCCCGCTGGTCCAGACAGCGGTAGGCGTAGGCCAGCATGTAATAGAGATTGCGGATGGGGATGGCGTCAGTCATGGACAGCCCCTTTCAGCCGTTCGGACCACTGGCGGGCCTTGGAGAGAGCGTCGAACCAGTATTCCTCCAACAATGGGATCAGCTCATATTTGACCACGGATTCCACCCAACGGTCGTCCGCAGGGCCCTGGGGACAGAAATAGCTATGGCCGATGCAAAAGCCTTTTCCGAGAGCGTCGTCCCCGGAAATGTCCTGGTTTAATTCCTTTACCGTCTCCACCAGACGTTTCAGCTTTCTGTTGCCTGCGGCTTCCAGTTTTTGGAGAAATCCGGGGCAATCCAGGGCCGGGGTCATTTCATAGAAGGCGAAACGCCGCCTCAGGGCGTAATCGATGATGGCCAGGCTGCGGTCCGCGGTGTTCATGGTACCGATGATGTACACGTTTTTGGGAACGGAGAACAGCTCGTCGGAGTACAGGGGACGCAGGGACTGGCCGCGCTTGTCTCCCTCGATCAGCATCAGCAGCTCGCCGAATATTTTGCTTAAATTGCCGCGATTGATCTCGTCGATGATAAAAAAGTAGGGGGTATCGTCGCTGTCCTCCTCCGCGTCCTTGCAGAAGCGGTAAAACGGTCCCTGGGACAGGGAGAAGCCGGTTCCGTCCGGCCGGTAACCCAGCATGAAATCCTCATAGCTGTAGCTCTGGTGAAACTGCACGACCATCACGCGGTCGGGATTGATCTCATTCATCAGGGAGTAGGCCAGCCGTCTGGCCGCGAAGGTTTTCCCCACGCCGGGAGGTCCCTGGAGAATCACATTCTTTTTGAGGCGGATCAGGTCGGCTAATTCGTCGTACGCGTTTTCGTCCAGAAATACCTCCTTCAGAAAATCCTCCCGGGAGTATTCGGGGAAGGTGCGGATGTCCCGGCTCTCCCCGCCGTCCTCATTTTCCTCGAACAGGCCGTTTAAGAGCCGGACCAGCTCGGTGTAGGGGGTGATCTCGGTCAGCGTTTTCCTGGGGCCGCTGCCGGAGGGGTAATCCCACTCGCCTTTGTGGGTCCAGCGGACCTTGCGGCAGGAGCGGTATTCGGAGCGGTCTCCCGCCCAGTAATAGTCCGATTCCACCACGCCGCGGCCGATGATCCGGTGCAGGCCCTTTTTGACGAACACCACATCTCCGGGCTGCATGTCGCGGACAAACTGCCAGACGGCGTGGCCGTCGTTGCGGTAGGATTTGGAGGGGTCAATGTTCCGGCGCATGGCCTCACGCACGGCGTTTTTGCTGCCGTAGCGGTTAAAATCCCCGATGGCGTCCCAGCCCATGCCCATGATGCCCTGGGTGTAAAACTCGTCCCACATGCAGGCGTTGTCCCCGGGGGCATAGAGCCAGCAGCGCAACTGGGGCAGGGCAGCTTCCAGAGCTTCCGCTTTCTGATATTCCTCCGCCGGGGCGGTGTTGCTATAAGTGCCTTCAAAATAACGGTCCAGCAGTCCGGCCTGTTCCGGCGTCAGTTTGTAATTGGTGGCGTTGGGAAAGGTCAGAATGCTGTTGCCGCTCAGGCGCCGGTCCGCCAGCATCATGGAACGGGAGAAAGGCCGGTCCGCGCAGCGGTCGGTGATCCGAATCTCCACGCCTACGCCGGTTTGGCTTCTGGAGGAGTCCAGAGTGTATTGGTCGGCAAGAAGCAGACGAGGAGAGGGATCGTCAAGGGTCACACCCCTGGCGATCACGCCGCCCTCCGGGCCGGACGCCCAGATATAGACCCGGTCGCCCCGTGCAATCTGCCGGGAGCACTGCTTGACGCCCCAGACCAGCAGGTCCTGCTCGGTTACGGCCCGGGATATATCGTACCAGGCGGGATTGCCCTGGAAAATCCAGGCGCCTGTTGCGGTAGGATCGTTTCCCTGCGTTTTATCCATTTTGTATAACTCCTTTCAAGTAAGCTGAGTCTCTATTGTACCATCCCGCAGGGGCGGTCTAAGACTTACAGTCCCCGGTCCGTCAGCAGCTTTTCAAACTTTTTTTCCGACGGGATCTCATGGGTCACAAATTCGCCGTTCCAGTACAGGCTGAAGGCCGTGTAGGGGCAGGGCGCGTTCTGGGCCTGCTCTGTGGTGGTGATGTGAACCGTCTGGATCGGGACGTTCCGGTCGCGGCAGATGGCTTCCAGGAGGGGAACGTATTTGGCGGTGAAGGGACATTGGCTGGTATAGTAAAGGGAAAGACCGGATTTGGGAACCTGTGCCACCGCCTGTTTCAGACGGGGGGAGAAACGGGGAAGCTCCGCCTGACTCTCAAAGGGGAGCGCCATCAGCCGGAAGTGGGGGCTGGCTGAGTCTGCGGTCTGAAAACCCTTGTATTTTAAGTATTTGGGGTCCGAGAGATAACCCAGCTTCTTTTCCGAGGACAGGACGGCCAGGCCGCGCTTGCCCTGGGCCCTGGCGTCCCGGATACACTCGTCCAAAAGCAGGCTGGAGTAGCCGTGCCCTTTGAACTGGCCGGACACCCAGAGGCAGTCGATGTACAGGTAGCCGTCAGCCTCGATGGGCGCCCAGGCGTGCTCGGCGGGGATGTACTCGATAAAGCATTTGCCCCGCACGTCGCCTTTTAAGAATACCAGGCCCTGGTCCAGACGCTCCGTCAGCCAAGCTTTTTTCGACTGTACCTGGCAGTCCTTGTTGCTGGAAATGGCGCAGCAGATGTGCTCTTTTTCAATGTTTTCGTGGGTGATCCGTATGAGATCCATGGTGGTCCTCCTTGGGAGAGTGGTGATGGGTGATGAGGGACAGGTTTTCTTGACAAGAGATACGTTTCCTTAATTATATCAGATAACAGACAAGAAAAATAGCAGTGATTCCGCGGTTAATCCGGCTTCACTGCTATTTTGTAACCCAAGTATCACATATTACGTTTTAAGCCCAAGGGCCTCCGCCGCCATCCGGCGCAGCGAGCTGCGCCGGACCTTGCCGGATGGGTTTATGGGCAGAGCGGGTAGGATGACGATGTGGCGGGGGAGCTTAAAGCTGGCCAGCCGCGGTTCCAGATAGGCGCGGACCCTCTCGGCGTCCGGATTTTCCCCCTCGCGGGCCGGAACCAGGCAGGCGCAGACCTCCTCCCCGTAGTACGGGTCCGGCAGACCGATCACTTTACACTCCTTTATGCCGGGAAAGTGCGACAGGGCCGCTTCCACCTCCGCGGGGATGATTTTTTCGCCGCCCCGGTTGATGATCTCCTTGATACGGCCTACATAGTGCAGGTATCCGTCGGAGTCCAGAAATCCCAGGTCCCCGGTGTGAAGCCAGCCGTCCCGGTCGATGGCCCGGGCGGTGAGATCGGGCCGGTTGTAGTAGCCGGTCATCAGCAGACTGCTTTTTACGCAGATTTCACCGGTCTCCTCTGTTTTCAGGGCGGCTCCGCTTTCCAGGTCCGCGATTTTGCCGTCGCTGTGGTCTACAAAACGTCCCACTGTGGTACTGCGGATTTCCAGGCTGTCCGTGGGAGCGGCGATTGCGATGCCGGCGGTGGCTTCTGTCTGGCCCAGGCCGGGCAACAGGGTTAAGCCAAAGGCCTGCTCGATCCGCACAAAGGTTTCCGGCGGGCAGTAGGCGCCGCCGATGATGCCGGTGCGCAGACAGGACAGGTCGAAACTGCTGAAATCGCCGCGCCCCATCATTGCCTGGTACATGCAGGGAACACAGCTGAGTACAGTGCAGTGCTCCGTCTGTATGGTATCCAGAATACTTTTGGTGTGCAGATCGTCCGGCATAGCCAGGCAGGCGCCGCAGGCCAGGGCGCTGAGCACGTTTACGTCGATGCAGAAGATATGGAACAGCTGGAGGGCGCAGCAGATCACGTCCCGCTCTGTGAGGGACTGGCTGTGGGCCTTCTGGATTCCTCCGTTGACCAGATTGTAATAGCTGGAAACCACGGCTTTCGGGGAGGAGCCGGTGGTGCCGGAGGTATACAGGATCAGCCCGTCGTCCTGGGACCTCGTCTCCTCCCTGGCTTGGCGAAAGCCCTGGGGCTGCTCCCCGCCCATTTGAATCAGCTGTTCCAGGGTAAGGCAGGGGCGGTTGTTCCCGCCGCCGATATCAAATACAGCCTCTAACGGATAGATTTCCACGATCCGGCGGCTTTCCTCATAAAAATCCACGCCTTTGTAACCGTTTCCGATCATCAGGAAGCGGACATCCGACAGGGCCATCAGCTCCGCCAGCTCTCCTGCTTTTAAGCCTGTATTCAGCATACAGGATACACAGCCGGCTTTCTCGATTGCCAGAAAACAGAATACGGCGTTTGGAATATTTTCCGAGAGAATCGCCACATGGTTTCCACGCCGGACCCCGGCGGCCATGAGGCCGGCCGCGATCCGGTCCGTCAGCAGGTCCAGCTCCCGGTAGGTCCAGCGCCTGCCCTTAAAGGTGAGGGCGGTCCGGCCTGGCCACTGGGTTGCCGTGCGCTCCATAAATTGGGCGATTGTCAGATTCAGCAATGGTTTCATTGATTTTTAAGGCCTCCTGTAAACGTTGCAGGTCAACAGACCATGTTGGCGATGGGCAGACCCACGGCCAGCATGACGGCGATGCCGACCAGTCCGGCTACCGCGCCGTATTTAAACAGCCTGCCCGCGCTGATCCAGCCGGAGTCCGCTGCGATTGCAACGGGCGGCGTGGCCGGTGCGGTGGCGAAGGCGAAGTTGATGCCGATGGTGATCATGATGGCTGCGATGACCGGGCTGATCAGACCGCTGTACAGGCTGGTGGACAGTGGCATTGCGATGGCCATACAGATGGCGCAGGTCACGGAGTTGGACATGAAGTTGGTCAGGATTACGCTCATGGCGGCCAGGACCACGATGAACATGAAGGGACTCACGCCGGTGCAGAACACGCCGATGGTGTCCCCAAGCCAGGTGGAGACGCCGATGTCCCCGTTGGCCAGAGCGGTGCCCAGTTCCAGCAGCGCGCCCATAAACAGCAGCGTGCTGAAGGGAACCGCGGAGATGGCCTCCTTGTAGGGCAGAACCGGCTTGCCGTCCACTTTGATGAAATGCAGCAGTATGATGGCCACAATGGGGGGATAGCACTGGTGAATCTTGTTGAGCAGCGGGTAGGCCGGCGGACAGAGGTATTTGGAGATACCGGGAGCCAGCCAGAGAACCACAACGATCAGATAGATGGTTGCCGCGATTTTTTCCTGCTTGGAGAACGGTCCCTCATTTCCTTTGATGGCGTCGTAGTCCAGCCTGGAAAGTCTGGATACGTCCGGCCGCCACACATAGCGGCAGACCAGAAACCAGCCGATGGCGGTGAGGATGCCCACCGGCATCGCAACCATCACGTACTGGCCGAATTCCAGATTGTTGCCTGTGTAGCTGTTGTAGGAGGAGAAACCGATCAGGGTCATGGCGTGGGAGATCGGCGTTGTAGCCTGGGCGATCTGGCAGATGATGGCCAGGCTGGCGATCATGACTGCGGGGAAAATGTCGCCCTTACCCTTCTCATACCCCAGGGATTCAAAGATCTCGTATAAAATGGGCAGAAAGATCATGATGGTGGAGCTGGACGACAGCCCGGACGAGAGGACAAAGATGGAGACAAAAATCATGGCGATGGTGCACCAGGCCCCTTTGCGGCTGAAGCTGCCGGTGAGGAACCAAACGGCCAGACGGTGGGCCACACCGGTGGCCTGCAGGCTCTTTGCCAGCATGAAGCAGAGCAGGAGATAGAACACGGTGCTGTTTCCCAGGGTCCCTGCGGCGACCTTGTTCATGCCCAGCTCCGGGATCAGCGCCAGGGCCAGAATCACGGCCAGGCTGGTCCAGTCCACGCCCACCAGAAGCCACATGAGAAGTCCGCCCACCATGATAAACAGCGTCTGGGCTCCGGAGGCGCTGAGGCCGGAAGAAACCGGGATAAAACGGCCGAAGAAGCATAGGAACAGGCCGATGATAATGACAACAATCTGATATGTCTTGTATTTTTTCATTGTAACAATCCCCCTCCAAAGGTGTTTGTTAAAAAAACATCAATCAATGTGCGCCGCCACCTACGGTATTATTAAGCAAGTTTAATGCCAAGCCGGGCCGGAGATAATCTGGCCGGAATTCCCCGGGAATTGTCTGCGAAATAACGAAATAGGGAATGGATGTGCAAAATATAGCCGGTTTTTTCGGCTGTGAAAGGGCCTGGCTGCACAAGAACATGTGCAAAAATTATAGTTTTGTGTGCAAAAATTGGTCCATATACATTGAAATGTGCAAAACAAGTGCAAAGTGCTTTGATAATCCATAAATTTTATGAAATTATTATAACCATTGGATTGATATTGATAAAAATTTTGACAAATTTACTCAATATTATTATAATAAAAACCAACAGGGTATTTCAATGTCAGGTGTATGGGTTTGACTAAAAAGGAATGGGGATATGTTATGGTAATGAATGAATTGCTGCTGCCGGATTTATTTACGCTGCTGGACAGCCTGGATTGGGGAATCAGTATCTTTGATGAGAACGGCAAATTTCTGTGGGTCAACCGCTATGTGCTAAAGTGCAGCGGACGTCCCAGGAAATTTTACGAGGGGAAATCTGTCTACGATTTCCAAAGTCTGGGAATTCTCGACACGCCGGTCTGCTCCGAGGTGTTCCGCCTGAAAAAGAAGGTGACCCACCTCCAGTATTCTTACACGGGAAGCGGGACGCTGGGGGAATTTATTGTCACCGCCACGCCCATTTTTGACAGCAACGGCAATGTGAAGTACGCGGTGGCGGACCGGATGGACGTGCGCCATTTAAAGGAGCGCCACGAGCTGGTTTTGCGGGAACGCCAACAGCACGACGCTTCGAAAATCAAGGTGGAGAGCAAGAAACTGGAGCTGATCTACCGGAGCGGCGTGATGGAGAAGCTGGTGCAGGATGTGGAGCGGGCTGCGGCGGTGGCCAGCGTGATCCTGCTCCAGGGGGAGACGGGCACGGGTAAGGATGTGTTCGCTCACTATATCCATGAGAACAGCCCTTATCGGAACGGGCCTATGATTGAAATCAACTGCGCGTCCATGCCTGAGTCCCTGCTGGAATCCGAGCTGTTCGGCTATACAAAGGGGGCGTTTACCGGAGCGCTGAACACGGGGAAGGAGGGATTGATCGAGGCGGCGGACAAGGGAACGCTGTTTTTGGACGAGATCAACTCCATGCCTCTGGGGCTTCAGGCCAAGCTGCTGCGCGTTTTGGAGAGCAGGTCCATTACCAGGATCGGCTCCACCAAACCCATTGACGTGGACTTCCGGCTGATCGCGGCTACCAACCGCAGCCTGGTGGAGTGCGTGGAGGAACGGATCTTCCGGGCGGACCTCTACTACCGGCTGAATGTGATTCCGGTGACGATTCCGCCGCTGCGGGAGCGCAAGGAGGACATTCCGGTGCTGACCGATTTTTTCCTGGACAAGTTCTGCGACCGGTATTCCCTGCAAAAGAAGTTCGCAAAGCGGGTTTACCGCACCTTTGAGGCATACAGCTGGCCGGGAAATGTGCGGGAACTGAAAAATATTGTGGAGCGGATGGTGATCATGAGCACGGTTTCCACCATCACCATCAACGAGATTCCACAGAGTATGTTCAGCGAAAACGGCTTCCCCGCCGGGCCGGAGCCGGAACTGGATGAAAAGGAGCGCATCCGGCGGGCGCTGGAAATCAACAACGGGCACCGGGAGAAAACGGCGCGGCATCCGAATATATCCAGGAGGACGCTGCGGCATAAGTTGAAAAAGTATGGGTTGAACTGAATCGAGCGCTGGAGAGCGGCGGTTCCGGAAATTCCTGAGAAGGGATTTCCGGGGCCGCCGTTTTGATGTGTGGAAGCCGGCGCGAAGGGGAGTGGTGCCGGGATGTTCGCCGGCGCTGCGTTTAAGGCGACACGGAGGATGGCCCTCCGCGCCGTTTCACGGAAATTTGGCATATTTTTTGCTTGTAATTTTGGTAAAACGGCAAGGCGCAGATTCAGTCCCGGTACCGACGGCCGCCACCTGATTTTCCGGGAGCTGCTGCGATGCGCCGTGTGGGAAAAGACGAAAGGAGAGGGAATGATGAAACCATTGGAAGGGATCAAGGTGGTGGAACTGACCACATATTTTGCAGCGCCAGCCTGCGGACGCATGCTGGCCGACTGGGGAGCGGAGGTGATCAAAGTGGAGGGACCCAAGGGGGACCCGTACCGCACCGCCTACAGGGGGCAGAGGACGCCGCAGTTTGAGGAGGGATGTCCCAGCTTCGACCTGGAGAACAGCAACAAATCCTTTGTCTGTCTGGACACCAAGACGGAGGGCGGACGGGAGGCGGTGTTAAAGCTGATCTCCCAATGCGATGTGTTTCTCACCAACAACCGGCTGAGCGCCCTGAAGAAAATGGGGTTGACCTACGAGGAGGTCCATGCGCGTTACCCCAAGGTAGTCTACGCGGAGGTGCTGGGCTACGGGGCCAAGGGGCCGTTAAAGGACCGTCCGGGATACGACTACACCGCATTTTTCTCCCGCAGCGGCCTGATGGCGGATTTGAGCTCCAAGGGCGGCAACGTGATGAACACAGTGGCGGGCTTCGGCGACCATGTGACGGCCATCACCCTGGCTTCCGGAATCTGCGCGGCCCTTTTAAAGGCCCAGCGCACCGGGGAGGGAGACCGTGTCAGCGTGGCGCTGTACCAGGCGGCTATTTTTATCCTCAGCAACGGTCTGCTCTGCGCGGAGTACGGGCGGGAATACCCGCGGACCCATTTCGACTGCAACAGTCCGCTGCTCACCTGCTACCGCTGCAAGGACGATGAGTGGATCTATCTCTCCATGCCGGAGTATGACAAGATGTGGCCCAGGATCTGCCGGGACATCTTTGAGCGACCGGATCTGGCGGAGGACCCCAGGTTTTACTGTATTGCGGAGACCAACAAGCGCATCGGGGAGGCTGTGGCCGTATGCGATGAGATATTTGCGGAGCACGACAGCGCGTACTGGATCGAAAAGATGGAGGCCAACGACATCGCCCACGAGAAGCTGGCTCATTTTACAGACGTGCTGAAGGATGAGCAGGCCTGGGCCAACGGTTTTTTGCAGGAGTACACCTATCCTCGCGGCGAAAAAACAGTATTTTCCAGCACGCCGGTGTCTTTTGAGTCCATCGGGGAGCTGCCCTTTAAGCACGCGGGCCGGGTAGGGGAGAACACCCGCAGCATTTTGAGAGCGGCCGGATATGCGGAAGAAGATATTGAAGCGTTGATCGTGTCCGGCGCGGCCAAATGAGCAGGGATTTGCGGTCCGCGGCCATATTTTACGAATTGTTCTGCCGGATGCGGAGTGAACAAAACAATGGGAACGGGAGGTAAATTCCATGCTGACAATGGGGGTTGATATCGGCTCCACCGCCTCCAAGGCGGTGATCCTGGAGGACGGCAGCCGGATTGTGGCGAAGCGGGTGGTTCCGGTGGGAACCGGCACCCGGGGGCCGCGGGAGGTGTACGAGAGCACCCTGGCTGCGGCCGGAGTAAGGGGATCTGAGATCAGCCGCGTGGTTGCCACGGGGTATGGGCGGATGAACTTTGAGATGGCGGACCGGGAACTGAGCGAGGTCAGCTGCCACGGACGGGGCGTGCGGTTTCTGCTGCCGGACGTGCGGACCGTGATCGATATCGGAGGCCAGGACGCCAAGGCGTTGCTGTTGGATGAGCGGGGGAACCTGGACAATTTTATCATGAACGACAAGTGCGCCGCCGGTACCGGGCGCTTTCTGGAAGCCATGGCCAGGGTGTTGGATGTGGCGGTGGAGGAAATGGGGGAGCTGTCCGAGCGCTCCGAGCGCCCGGTGTCCATCAGCAGCACCTGCGCGGTATTTGCGGAGTCGGAGGTGATCTCGCGGCTGGCGAACGGTGAAAGGATCGAGGATATCGTGGCCGGGATTCACACCTCGGTGGCAAAAAAAGTCAGCGGGCTGGCCATCCGCATGGGCTACCGGCCCAGGGTGGCCATGAGCGGGGGTGTGGCGCGAAACCGCGGCATCGTCCGGGCCATGGAACGGGAGCTGGGGTGTGGGATCACGGTTCCCGAGGACTGCCAGCTGGCCGGCGCTATCGGCGCGGCGCTGTTTGCCTACAGCGATATGGAAAAAATTGTAAATGGAAGATGACTGCCTGCCCACGGCATTTAATAAAAGGAAAAGGAGAGTAGAAACATGAGTGAACAGAACACAACTCCGGCGGCAGCGCCGGCGAAACCGAAACGGCCAAAATCCAAGTCCCAGCTGATGGCCGGCGCTCTGCTGGACAAAGCGTACAACGACGCCATTGAGGCGAAGGCCAGGGGGGAGAAGATTGGCTGGGCCACATCCCTCTTTCCCCAGGAGATAGCGGAGACGTTGGGCCTGAACATCGTTTACCCGGAGAACCATGGGGCCGCTGTGGCGGCCAAGAAGCTTGCGGAACCGTTTTTGCACTACGCGGAGGCCCACGGCTGCAACAACGACCTCTGCTCTTACGCAAAGATCGACCTGGCCTACGCGGATCTTTTGGAGTGCAGCCCGGCCAGCAACATGGCGGTGCCGGATTTTCTGCTGGTGGCAAACAACGGCTGCAACGAGATTACCAAGTGGTTTGAGCTTTTAAGCCGCAAGTACAAGATACCGATTTTTATGATCGACATGACCTATAATCACATGCCCCAGGTGACGGAATCCCGGGTGAAATATATCCGCGCCCAGATCGAGAAGCTGATCGAGGATCTGTCTGCATTCACTGGAAAAAAATGGGACCCCGACCGGTTTGCGGAGGTTATGCGAATCTCCACCGCCAACCGGAATCTGTGGGAAAAGATCGCGGATTACCTTGCGTTAGAGCCCAGCCCCTTAAGCGGCTTCGATTTGTTTAACTATATGGGACCGATGGTATTTACCAGAGGGCGGGAGGAGACGGGGGACGTGATGCGCCAGCTGATCGCGGAGATCGAGGAGCACATTAAAAACGGGACGTCCACCTACCCGGGCGAGCAGCATTTCCGGGTATTTTGGGAGGGCATCGCCTGCTGGCCTTATCTGTCCCACAACCTGAAAACCCTGAAAAAATACGGGATCAACGTCTGTGCGACGGCTTATGCACGGGCCTGGTCCCTGGATTACACGCCTGGCGACATCGAGAGTCTGGCGCGGGCGTACTCGTTCACCAGCTCCAACAATATCTTGATGGACGAGAGCATCCGCAGGAGAAAGGAGTGGAATGAGAAGTTCCACATCGACGGTACCATTTACCACGTAAACCGCGCCTGCAAGGTGATGGTGTGCCAGCAGCAGGAGCTGATGCGCCGGGTTTCGGAGGCCTGCGGCAACCTGCCCTTTATGGCCTTTGACGGAGATCAGGCGGATTACCGGAACTTCAGCGAGGCCCAGTTCGAGACGCGGATCGAGGCATTTGCGGAGCTGATGAGAAAGCATAAGGAGGAATTGCGCAATGGCTAGCTTACAGGAAAATTTGCAACGGTTACAGGAAATTGCGGCCAACCCCAAAGCGCAGCTGGACCGGTATCTGAAATCCGGGCGGCAGGTGGTGGGCTGTTTCCCCATCTACACGCCGGAGGTGCTGGCGGACGCTGCGGGCCTGGTGCCTATGGGCATGTGGGGCGCGCAGACGGAGTTTTCCCTGGCGAAAAAGTATCTGGTTCCCTTCGCCTGCCCCATCATGCAGTCCTGCATGGAGCTGGCGCTCGGCGGTAAATACGCGGGGGTGAAAGCGGTGATGATCCCGCCTATGTGCGACACCCTGCGCTGTATCACCCAGGACTTCAAGTTCGGGGTGAAGGACATTGTTTCTATCCCCTTCACGCTGCCGCAGAACCGCAGGATCACCGCGGCCATCCAGTACCTGACCGAGGAGTACGGCCATGTGAAGGAGCGCCTTGAGGAGATTTATGAGGTTGAGATCCGGGAGGAGGCCATCGCGAAGAGCATCGAGTGCTACAATCAACACAGCCGCGCCATGAGGCGGTTTTCGGAGCTGGCGAACCGGCATCTGGATATTATCACGCCCACGGTGCGCCACGGGGTGTTCAAGAGCGCCTGGTTTATGACCAAGGCGGAGCATCTGGCGTATCTGCGGCAGATCATCGGCCAGCTGGAATCCCTGCCGGATTATGAGTTTACCGGAAAACGGGTGATTCTGACCGGAATTACGGGGGAGCCGGACAGCTTTTTGAAGATTTTGGAGGATCACAATATGGCCGTGGTTGGGGACGATCTTGCCCAGGAAATGCGCCAGTACCGCACAGAGATTCCGGAGGGCGACAACGGCATCGTGCGCCTGGCCAAACAGTGGATGGAGCGGATCGACCCAATGGCCCACGAGGACGAGCTGCGCCGGGTGGAGCTGCTTCACGGACTGTGCCGGGAAAATGCGGCGGACGCGGTGATCGTGTGCCTGATGAAGTTCTGCGATCCCGAGGAGTACGAGTATGTGGCCTACAGCCAGGAATTAAAAGATGCGGGGATCACGGTGCTGTCCGTGGATATTGACCAGCAGCCGAACAGCTATGACCAGGCCCGCACGAGGATTGAGACGCTGGCGGAAATGCTGTAGAAGGCAGGGGGAGAGCGGGAGCGTGCGGGTCCGCGTTTAAACGGCGACGCATGGCTCCCGGAATCCCTGGGCGCGGGAAACGAGGGCGCCGTGGCCAGCACGGGTGATGGGATCGGGGCGGGAGCTGCCGCCTCCGGGGCCCGGCCTGCCCGGGTGAAGGTATTGGGGGCGGGAATTACCGCCTCCGGTGCCAGGCTGGCCGGGGTGAAGGTATTGGGGGCGGGAACTGCCGCCTTCGGGGACAGGCTGGCCGGGGTGAAGATATCGGGGCGGGAACTGCCGCCTCCGGCGTCCGGCCGGCCCGGCGCCCTGACGGTCCGGGCGAAACGGAAGGTACAGATGGAAACAGGGACGGAGGTAAACATGATTCTTTCAGACAAATATAAATTGCTGAGAAAGAACTTCCGCAACTTTGCGGAGACGGAATTTACAACGGAAATTCAGGAACAGCTGGACCGGGAAGGCGGGTTCAACTGGGATTTGCATTATAAAATGGCGAAATACGGCTTTATGGGGATCAAGCTGCCGGTGGAGTACGGCGGGCAGGGGGGAGACACCCTGGCCTATGTGCTGATGGTGGAGGAATTCGCCCGGGTATGCCCGGTGTTGTCCATCTACGCCAACACCCCCAACTCTCTGGGCAGCGGGCCGCTTTTAACCTGCGGCACGCCGGAACAGAAGAAAAAATACATCCCGCCCCTGGCTTCCGGGGAGAAGAAGATTGTGTTTGCCCTGACGGAGCCGGGCGCCGGGTCGGACGCGGGAGGGACCCTCACCCGGGCGGTGAAGGACGGGGAATATTATGTTTTGAGCGGTCGAAAATGCTTTATCTCCGGCGCGCCTCTGGCGGACTACGCGGTGATCTACGCCAAGACCAATCCGGCGCTGAAGGGAAACAAAGGCATTTCCATGTTTATCGTGGATATGAAGCTGCCCGGCGTGTCCCTGGGCAAGCCGGAACTTAAAATGGGAATTAATGGATATCCCACCAGCGACATTATCCTGGAAAATGTACGGGTTCACGAGAGCGATCTGCTGGGACCGCTGGACAAGGGATTTTCCACGGCATTAAAGACGCTGGATGGCGGACGTCTGGGAGTGGCCGCCCAGTCCCTGGGGATCGCCCAGTGCTGTCTGGAAGAGTCCATCCGCTATGCAAAGGAGCGCAAGCAGTTCGGCCGCCCCATTGCCAAGTTCCAGGCCATCAGCTTTATGATCGCGGATATGGCCACGGAGATCGAGGCCGCCAGGGAGATGATCTACAGCACGGCCCTGGCCAAGGACGCGGGGGAGAAGGACGCCCCCATGAAATGTTCCATGTGCAAGCTGTTCGCCTCGGAGATGGCCAACCGGGTAGCCTATAAGGCCGTGCAGATCCACGGCGGCTACGGCTATATGCGGGACTACAAGGTGGAGCGCATGTATCGGGACGCCCGGATCACCACCATTTACGAGGGCACGAGCCAGGTGCAGCAGATGGTTATCGCAGGCAATCTGCTGAAATAGAAGGGAGGCGCGACAGATGAGAATTTATGTATGTGTGAAACAGGTTCCGGATACCTCCGGGAAAGTGGCGGTCAATGAGAACGGAACGTTAAACCGCGCTTCCATGGAGACGATTGTGAACCCGGATGATTTAAGCGCTATGGAGCAGGCTCTGGAGATTAAGGATCAAACAGGGTGCCGTGTGACTGCCGTCACCATGGGACCGCCGCCCGCGGAAGGCATGCTGCGGGAGCTGATCGCCATGGGAGCGGACGACGGGGTATTGATTTCCGGCCGGGAATTCGGCGGTTCCGACACCTACGCAACCTCCCAGATTATTGCGGCCGCCATCCGCCATCTGGGGCTGGAAGAGGAGGACATTATTTTCTGCGGACGTCAGGCCATCGACGGGGATACCGCTCAGGTGGGACCGCAGATTGCGGAGAAGCTGGACATTTCCCAGGTGACCTACGCGGGAAAGGTGGAAATGGACGGGAAGCTGGTGCGGGTTATGCGGCTCATGGAGGACGGGTATATGACGGTGGAGGCGCAGACTCCCTGCCTGATTACCTGTGTCAAGGAGCTGAACAGACCCCGGTATATGACGGTGCGGGGGATTCTGGAATGCTATGACAAGCCGGTGACGGTGCTGGACTACGAGGCGTTAAAGGATGAACCTCTGATTGATCCGGCCACCATCGGCCTGGCCGGTTCTCCCACCAATATTTTCAAATCTTTTACGCCGCCTCAGAAGGGCGCGGGCGTGATGCTTGAAGGCGCGGGCCGCGAGGCGGTGCGGGGGCTGGTGGAGCGCCTTGCCGCGCGGCATGTGATTTGAGGAGAGGGGGAAGAAAAGAATGGAATTTAACAGTGCGGATATTCAGGCGTTTCGGGATATATGGGTGTTCTGTGAACAACGGGAGGGAAAGCTTTCGGACACGGATTTTGAGCTCATATCGGAGGGGCGCAAGCTGGCCGACGAGCGCGGCGCGCGGCTGGTGGGCGTGGTTCTGGGATGGAATCTGGGCGACGAGGTCCGGGAGCTGGGCGGCTACGGAGCCGACGAGGTGATCGTGTGCGACCATCCGTTACTGGAGGTGTACACCACGGACGCTTACGCCAAAGTGCTCTGCGACGTGGTGATGGAGGAGAAGCCGGAGGTATTGCTGATCGGGGCGTCCCACATTGGACGGGACCTGGGACCACGCTGCGCCGCCCGGCTGCACACGGGACTGACGGCGGACTGCACCCATCTGGATATTGACATGGGGCGTTACAGGGGATTTCTGGAAGAGTCCTCCACGCTGGATTTGGCGGCGGTGAAAATGGACATGGAGGACAAGAATCTGAAAATGACACGGCCTGCCTTTGGAGGGCATCTGATGGCCACGATTATCTGCCCACGGTTCAGGCCCTGTATGTCAACGGTCCGGCCGGGAGTGATGAAAAAAGCGGCGTACTCGGCGGAGATGGCGGAGCGCTGTGAGATAAGGCGGATGCCGGTGGAACTGTCGGATGGAGACTTAAAAACCCGGGTCACCGAGGTGGTAAAGGCGGCCAGAAAGATGGTGGATCTGATCGGCGCGGACATTATTGTTTCCGTGGGCCGTGGGATCAGCCGGGATGTGGAGAAAGGGATTGCGCTGGCAGAGGAGTTGGCTCAGGTTCTGGGCGGAGGCGTGGTGGGCGGTTCCCGCGCGGTGATCGACGCGGGCTGGCTCTCTGCGGACCATCAGATCGGCCAGACCGGAAAAACCGTTCATCCCAGGCTTTACGTGGCGTTGGGAATATCAGGAGCCATCCAGCACAAGGCCGGGATGCAGGATTCAGAGCTGATCATCGCCGTGGACCAGAACGACGGGGCGCCGATTTTTGAGGTGGCGGATTATGGGATCTGCGGGGATCTGTTTGAGGTGGTGCCACTGATGATTGAGGAGATTAAGGGGGTGAAAAAACAGGACTAACCCCAAAGGGATAGTCCTGTAACGTTTTCGAGATGCCGGACCAGCGCTTCGGGAAGAGGCGCGTCCTCCGGTACCGGAAGAACCAATGAGGCGGGATTTCCCGCCTTTTTGTATTGGCGAAGGTTGCCGCAGGTGCGGACCGGCTTCCAGCCGCCCCGGGTCAGCAGTTTCTCGATGGCTTCGAAATGATTCATCCTATGCTCCTTTACAGTGAATACGGTTGTCGGGCTCCATAATTGTCCCTGCCGTCCGCTGCAATGCACATTGGCGAATCATCGATAGTTTTATTATAGCGGAATGAAAGCGGGAGTCAAGGAAAAAATAGAATTAGAAGATAGATTAAAATTATATTGAAATAGAGGTTGACAAAATGTGCAATGCGTATTACAATGCGTATTATGGAAAGTGAATATGCATTGCAATACGTATTGGAGGCGATGAGACAGGATGAGGGAAATTAAAGAAAACATTGTATACCCGGCGCGGTTCCAAACGGAGAGCGGCGGTGGGGTCCGCATCACGTTTCCGGATTTTCCGGAACTGCTGGTGATTGCCGGGGATTGGCAGGAGGGAATGGAGCTGGCCCAGAGGCAGCTGGCTCTGGCTGTGATTGACCGGCTGGACAGCGGCCGGGAGCTTCCGTCCGTGGCAGGACCACATGAGGCTGTGGAGGGGCCTCCCGCTGCTATTCCCTCTGCGGAGCTTGTCTACCTCCACATCTGGCTTCCCTATTTCCGCAGCGACATGCGGGAGGTCTATGTTAAGAAGTCGGTGACAATCCCCCAGTGGCTGGACCTGCTGGCCAAGAAAAGCGGGCTTAATTTTTCCGCGGCTCTGGTCCGGGGGATCAAGGAGGAGCTGGGAATCCGGGAGAGAAAGGATATCTGATCCGGCGGAGATGAGGGTGAAACGGTGGAAACAGCGGGCTGACGGACATTATGGTGCGCAGACGCGTATCGCCGGGGCAAACGCTCCGGAACCACATGTTTCATCGAATCGAAGGAGGAAAAACAGATGTCTGAATTTCGTGACAAATGCGCTAACATCGCACTGGGAGGGAGCACCGGGGCTTCGGTGGGAGGAGCCGTTGGAGCTGCGATCGGGGCCTTGGGAGGGCCTGTTACGTCGCTGACCGGAGCCAGAATTGGCGGAGCGCTGGGCTCTCTGGCCGGTATGTTCTGGGACTGAGAGGGGGCGGCCGTATGAGACAGGGATGCAGGGTACATGATATGAACCGGTGGATGGAGGCGGCAGTGGAAGGCGTTTTGGAGCCGGTAAGCGGAGCGGGCCGCGGGATGTATTTCGGAATCGGAGGAGGGAGCCGTGATATTTCGCGGCCCCTGAGCTTTTGGGGGAAAGGGGAATCTGCCGTATGAGATTAGGAGGCTGCTGCAAATGCCCGATGCGTTTCATCTGTGCTATTTCGGGTGGGAATTTTTGTAAATAATGGGGGATTAATCAAATGAATCAGGCTGTGTTAAACGTGATTGCAGAGATGGAAGCGGTATTTGAGAAGGCAGGGGAGGACTTCGCCTTTGAGAATATTTACAAGGAGATGGTTCCCTTTGACGACTATGCCAGAGATCAGGTTTCCGCTGAGCGCGTCAGGGACGACTGGGACCAGGTGACGGGGATTCTGGACCGGTTTTACCGGACGTGCCGGGACTCCGGGGAAATGGACGATTTCTCCTTTGCGTTTGCGGTTTACTGCAATTTTTTCATTCGCAAAGGTTTTTACCTGCGGTTGGGAACAGAAGCGTTCGAACAGAATAGCGCGTGGTTGGCGGGAGATGAGGAGGACAGAAAATTCTACTCCTGTTTCTGGACGGGAATCCGCACCCAGACATACGACTGGTTTGAGCGTGCGTGGGAAGCCAGACCGTATCCGGTAGCGGCGATGTACTGTTTTATCCGCTATATGGCGCTGTTCTGCCAGAATATTGTGGAGGAAAAGGCTGCGGATTGGCAGCTGGAATCGCGTATATGGGAATTTTACGAGGCGCTGCCCGCGGATTACCAGGAGTATGTGATGGGAACCGGTAAGCTGCATCGGGTATCGGAGAATCTGGCGGCGGATGAAAATTGGCTTCCATATATCAGCATGAAATCCATAAAGGATTACTTGATTGACTATAACCGTGGGTTTTACCTGGATTTTCTGGAAAAAATGAAGCTTGATCCGGAGAAGGTGGAGGGAGAAACGGTTGCCGATACGTTGATTGACCGCTTGCAGCTGCCTCAGATGTGGCGCAGGGTAGAGTATGGATTGAAAGCGGTCAAAAAATACGGTCCGCAGGGGAATGAAGAAACGGTCAGTCGGCTGATGCACGATATGATTAACGATCAGCCGGGATGTGGAGAAAGGGATTGCGCTGGCAGAGGAGTTGGCTCAGGT
>QFCH01002824.1_pt1 | contig 46476 bp, 55 predicted proteins | sample 5346071 | NCBI WGS metagenome assembly QFCH01 (sample SAMN09062255, study PRJNA434731) | Human gut metagenome, whole genome shotgun sequencing project. | isolation source: stool timepoint B chromium assembly | host: Homo sapiens | collected 2015
GGATACAAAAGGAATTAAGCAATATTTATGGAAATGACAAAGAAAGTATCATGCCGGAAATGATTGAAGTATTAACGGAACTAATTAAGGCATATAGAGGTTACTAAACAGTAGAAAGGAGTCGCAATGAAAACAACAGCAACACCACAAGAAGTTATAGCTAAAACGTATCTGAACATCACAGATGTACAGATACTGCTGGGTATGACACGAGAACCAGCAAGAGCCTTATTCAAGCAAGTTAAGAACATCGAAACTGAGAAACTTGGAAAGTTTGATGTTTGGCCAAACATGATTCAAAAGGATAACTTGCTAAAAGCATTACACATCTCTCGAGAAGTACTACTGAGAGATTTAGAACTACGAGAAGCAAACAAAAAAGCGCTCAATCCGTCGAAAGTAAGGGCGCTTAAGTGACATCCACAAAATGTCACTACCATTTTAACACAGAAAGGTAGAAACAATGAAAACAAATAAATTTAGCGACAAAGTATTCAAACTAGGAATTTGCATTTTCTACGGGGTGCTATTCGTGAAGGTTGTTGCCTACGTTCTAGGTGTGGACCTATGAGAAAGCTGAAAGCAATGAAGAATCATTTTAAAAATAACGGTCGATTCGCTAAGCGTGATGCATGGCTGAAAGACGTTGAGATTGTGCCTTATGACGGTCCTGATTTTAATCGTCAGTACATTGAAGCATTAGAACGAGTTGAGAAAATCAAAAATCTAGATTGGAGTGCAGAAAATGAAAACAGACAATCAGCGTAGAGAGTACGAGTTCGCACTCGAAACATTGCTAAAAGCATGCGACAGCAAAATCAAATCAATAAAAGTGAACTGGGATGAAAGCGACACAGAATTTCGCGAGGCAGCTAAGACTGTAACAATTACATACAACAATGACTATCAAAAAGAAATCGACATCGCATATTGTTCATGGAAAGCAATAGCGTTTACAGCAATTCGTCGTTCATAAAAGGAGGAAAGAAAAAATGAGTGAACCAAACTTATTTGAAGTTGGATATCAAATGCAAAAAGAAGAACAACAAGAAACAATCAAAATCAATAGTTTAGAGCTGGAAAACGTAAAGCGTGTTAAGGCGGTCAAATTAGAGCCTACAGCAAGCGGATTGACTGTGGTTGGTGGGAAGAATAACCAAGGGAAAACAAGCGTGCTAGACGCAATAACGTGGGCTCTAGGTGGTGAGAAGTACAAGCCTTCACAGCCTGATCGCGAAGGCTCAATGATTCCGCCAAAGCTTCATATCGAACTTTCTAATGGAATCATCGTAGAACGCTCCGGAAAGAATAGCGCATTAAAGGTTTTAGATTCAACAGGTGCAAAGGGTGGTCAAAAACTATTAGATTCATTTATCAGTACATTTGCTTTGGATCTACCAAAGTTTATGAATTCAACAACAAAGGACAAAGCTAATACGTTATTACAAATTATCGGGGTTGGAGATAAGCTATCGATTTTTGACAAACAGGAAGCTGAACTTTATAACCGTCGCACAGAGATTGGTCGTATTGCTGACCAAAAGAAAAAGTATGCTGACGAGATGATTCAGTGGGATGGCGTTCCTGATGAAATCGTCAGTGCTGCAGAACTCATCCAACAACAACAAGAAATCCTGGCACGCAATGGAGAAAACCAACGCAAGCGTAATCGTTTAAATGAAATAACTTTTGAAAAGCAACGAATTTTCGATGAATCACAAAGAATTGAAGAACAAATTGCAGAATTAGAAAAACGATTAGCAGAACGTAAATCAGCATGGGAACAAGCAAACCAAGACGAACAAATTGCAATGAAAACAGTAAATGAATTAGTTGATGAATCGACTGCTGAACTTGAAGAAAGCATCGCAAATATTGATTCAACCAATGCTAAGGTTCGCGACAACTTGAATAAACAACGCGCACAAGCTGAAGCGGAAGAATATAAGCTGCAATATGGCGATCTAACAACACAGCTTGAAGAAGTTCGAAAAGCACGCATGGAACTTCTAAACGGAGTCGAAATGCCACTACAAAATCTATCTGTAGATAATGGTGAGCTAGTTTATAAAGGCCAACGCTGGGACAACATGTCTGGATCAGACCAGTTAAAAGTTGCTACAGCAATCGTAAGAAAAACGAATCCGAAATGTGGATTTGTTCTCCTGGATAAACTTGAGCAGATGGACATTGACACGATGAATGAGTTTGGCAAGTGGTTGCAAGATAACAACTTACAAGCAATCGCTACAAGAGTTTCTACAGGCGATGAATGTTCAATCTTTATTGAAGACGGATACTCAATCGATAAGTCAGGAAATAAAACTGCAGACAGTGAAATCAAACCTGCAGGAGCATGGAAGGCAGGTACATTCTAATGTTTGAAATCAATACAGGAGTAGTAAAAACTCCACTAAAAGTAATCATCTATGGTACGGAAGGTGTTGGTAAAACAACGCTAGCAAGTAAGTTTCCTAAGCCGCTATTCATCGATGCAGAGAATGGTTCTGGAGCACTTAATGTTGCACGTTATCCATATCCAACTTCTTGGCAAATGTTGATGTCAGAAGTACAAGAATTTCTCAACAATCCACAAGGATATAAAACACTAGTTATTGACTCAATCGACTGGGCAGAAGCAAAAGCTATTGAAATGATTTGTGCGGGAATGAAGGTCAATGGTATCGAGGATATTGGATGGTCAAAAGGCTATACGTACCTAAATGAAGAAATGGGCAGACTGCTCAATCTTCTGACTGAAGTTATCAATCGTGGCGTAAACGTTGTGCTAATTGCACACATGGTTATCAGAACAATTACAAAGCCAGAAGAAACAGGCAGTTATGATCGCTATGAACTAAAGCTAAAACAAGCTAAGAATGGTAATAACTGCCAGCTTGTTAAAGAGTGGGCTGACTTGATTCTATTCTGTAATTACCGTGAGTTCTTAGTGGCTGACAAGACAACGGGTAAGAAGAAAGCTACAGGTGGAAAAGAAAGAATCATGTACACAGAACATGCAGCTACATGGGATGCAAAAAATCGCTTTGGACTTCCGGAAGTACTACCACTAGATTTCAAATCGATTGCATATCTATTCAGTGACAACTATGAGGTTAAGGAAACTGAACAAATTAAAGAGCAACAGCCAGAGCACATAGCAACAAATATCATTACAACAGCGCAACAAACTAAACCTGTAGAACAACCAATTCCTGAAGTGAATAACTGGACAACAAATGAAGATGAACACTTATCAACCGATTCTACATGGAAGCCAACGCCATACACTGCCGAAGAAGAAGCAATCATGGCTGAACTACCTAAAGCGTTAACCGACTTAATGAAGTCTAAACAAGTGCACCCATCAGAGATTCAACGTGCAGTATCGATAAAGGGATATTTTACAAAAGATACACCAATCAAGAATTATGATCCTGAATTTATTCAAGGATGTTTGATTGGAGCATGGCCAGCAGTTATGGAACTGATTCAAACAGATAGAGATTTGCCATTTTAACATAGGAGGAAAAATAAAATGACACAGTATAACAACAATTATCAAAATCCATATGCGCAAAATGCATATGGCCAACAGGCAGCAACACAACAACAGAGCGGAGAATTGATGGATGGAATGACAGTCTCTGCTGCAGATTTAGGAGACTATGACAAAGGGTACGTTTTACTTCCAGAAGGAACTTATGATTTCACTGTTGTTGACTTAGATGAAACACGTTATCAACCTGGTCCGAAGAGTTCAGGAAAAATCGGACCATGCAAGCAAGTTATCTTAACATTACGTTTTAAGGATCCAACAGATGGTAGCGATGTTGATTTAAAACACAATTTATACATGTACAACAATCAAGGTTGCTTAGGCATGATTGCATCATTCTATGATGCGGTAGGCATGCACAAAAAAGGTGAACCAATCACATTTGATTGGAGAAAAGAAGTCGTAATTGGGAAGCGTGGCCGTGCTGAAATTAATCACCGCAAGGGCAGTGATGGCAAGAGCGAATATAACAATATCAAGAAGATGTTACCGCTTGAAGCAATGCCTACAGCGGGCAACCCTACACCTAACGCAGGAAACTGGTCTAACGGTCGCTTCTAATGGAGCTTAGACCGTACCAGGAACAAGCAAGGCAAGCAATCGAAAAGGAATGGGCGAGCGGAGTCAAGAACACTCTGCTCGTTCTTCCTACCGGTTGTGGTAAAACGGTCGTTTTCTCAAAAGTAATTGAGGATCAAGTTAAAGAAGGTAAGCGAGTGCTAGTAATGGCACATCGTGGCGAACTACTTGATCAAGCTGCAGATAAACTCCACAGAATGACAGGACTTACATGTGCTGTAGAAAAAGCAGACCAGTCATGCATAGGCACATGGAATCGTGTTGTGGTTGGTAGCGTTCAATCACTTATGCGACCTAGCCGTCTTGCTAAGTTCAATAAAGACTATTTTGATGCAATTATTGTCGATGAAGCACACCATGCAGTTTCAGACACTTATACACGCGTTCTAGAGCACTTTGACCAAGCAAATGTATTAGGTGTCACTGCAACACCAGAACGCTCTGATATGCGCAAATTAGGCAGTCTATTTCAATCATTAGCGTATGAGTATTCGATCGTACAGGCAATCAAAGAAGGGTACTTGTGCAAAATAAAAGCGCAAACCGTCCCACTCAAGATTGATATGAACAACGTTTCTGTTACTGCAGGTGATTTTTCGGCAAACGAAATAGGAACAGCGTTAGATCCATACCTTGAGCAAATCGCTACGGAAATGGAAACAGTTTGCAAGAATAGAAAAACAGTTGTGTTTCTACCACTGATTGCAACTTCACAGAAGTTTAAGAACATTTTGATTAACCATGGATTTAAAGCTGCAGAAGTAAACGGTAATTCGGACGATCGCGAACAGATTCTCAGAGACTTCAGCGATAACAAGTACAACGTTATCTGTAACTCAATGTTACTTACTGAAGGTTGGGATTGTCCTGATGTAGATTGCATCGTTGTGTTACGTCCAACAAAGGTTAGAAGTCTTTATTGTCAGATGGTAGGGAGAGGAACAAGACTTTCCCCAGGTAAAGAAGATTTGCTCATTCTAGACTTCCTATGGCTGTCTGAAAGACATGAGCTCTGCAGACCTGCAGACATCATCTGTACGGATAAAGAAGTGGCCAAAAAGATGACCGAAAATCTTGCGGAAAGCGGCTGTCCTGAAGACATTGAAGAAGCAGAAAAAGAAGCATCATCAGATGTACAAGCACAAAGAGAAGAAGCCCTAAAGGCACAGCTCGAAGAAATGAAGACACGCAAGCGTAAGCTTGTAGATCCATTGCAGTTTGAGATGAGTATTCAAGCTGAAGATTTAACTGGATATACACCTTCATTTGGATGGGAAATGGCACCAGTCAGCAAGAAACAAAAAGATGCATTAGAGAAGTTCGGAATCTTCGCCGATGAAATCGAGAATGCCGGAAAGGCAGCGTTGATCATGGATAGATTGCAAAAGCGTCGTGATGCTGGACTATCTACACCTAAGCAGATTCGTTTCTTAGAAGGACGCGGATTTGCACATGTAGGTACATGGGAATTTACGGATGCAAACAACATGATCGCACGCATTTCTGCTAACAACTGGAGAATACCATCGGGAGTTAACCCTGCAGAGTATACACCAAAAGGAAATTAGTATATGGAAGATAGATTAGAAGATTTAAGTGCCGCACTTGAGTATATCGACCCAAGCTTATTGAACTACCAAGAGTGGTGCAATGTAGGTATGGCTCTGAAATATGAAGGTGCTTCAGTAGATGTCTGGGATAGATGGTCATCACAAGATGGTGGCCGCTATCATGCAGGCGAATGCGAAAAGAAGTGGAATTCATTCATCAATAGTGGAATAACTGGAAACACCATTTTTAAGATGGCAAGTGAGAACGGATATATTTCTGCAGATTATCAACCAATCATTAAAGGTGGTGCGCGTGAATTGTTTGATGGTGAAACTGTTGAATTCAATTATCGTGTTATCGATAAGAGCATGATGGATTACGAGAAGTTACCTGAAGTCAAGAATTGGAATCCAGTTGAAGATATTAGAAAGTATTTATCAGTAATCTATGCACCTAACGACCACGTAGCATATTGTGTCAAATGTTTCCAAGATCAGGATGGGAAATATCATCCTGGTCAAAGAAACTATGACAGAACTGCAGGCAGATTAATGGATGAACTAGACCACGCTAAAAGGATTGAAGATGTGTTCTATGATTACGATCACAATTGTGGAGCATGGATAAGTTTCAACCCTATGGATGGCGGAGGTTGCAAAATTGATAATATTACTGATTTCAAATATGCATTAGTAGAATCAGACACTCAAAATATCGACATGCAGTACTCGCTTATGACAAAGCTAGAATTACCGATTGCAGCTTTAGTGCACTCAGGCAACAAGAGTATTCATGCAATTGTACGTATCGAAGCATCAAATGAAAAGGAATACTCAAGACGAGTAGATTACTTATTCAAAGTATGTAAGCAAAACGGTTTGGATGTAGATACATCAACCAAGAACCCAAGCCGTTTAAGTAGAATGCCTGGCTTCGAGCGCGGCAACAATCGACAGTACCTCATCGCAACAAACATCGGTAAGGAGTCCTGGAATGACTGGGTAGAATACATCGAGTCCATTAACGATGATTTACCTGATCCAGAGAGTCTTGAAGACGATTGGAGCAATCTTCCTGAGTTAGCGCCATGCTTAATCAATGACGTGCTTAGACAAGGCCATAAGATGCTTATTGCTGGGCCATCTAAAGCAGGTAAGTCATTTGCATTGATTGAGTTAACGATTGCGATTGCAGAAGGCTGTAAGTGGCTTAATAAATGGGATTGCGCGCAAGGTAAAGTTCTATACATAAATCTTGAATTGGATCGCGCCAGCTGCTTACATAGATTTAAAGATGTGTACGAAAAGTTAGGAATTCAAAGACCAAACCTAAGAAATGTAGAAATATGGAATCTACGTGGTAATGCTGTCCCAATGGATAAGTTAACGCCTAAGTTAATTAGACGTGCACAGAAGAAAAACTATATTGCTGTTATTATCGACCCGATCTATAAAGTCATTACTGGTGATGAAAACAGTGCCGAGCAAATGGCCAAGTTTACAAACCAATTTGATAAAGTTGCCAGTGCATTAAACTGTGCTGTTATCTACTGTCACCATCACTCAAAAGGCTCACAGGGTAGCAAGAAGTCAATGGATAGAGCTAGTGGTTCGGGCGTGTTCTCACGTGATCCGGATGCAATGATAGACCTCATTCAGATACCATTAAACGATGGTGTAACAGAACAGCAGATAAACAAAGCTGTATGTGATGAATGGGCAAGAGTAATAAAGCAATACAGCCCAGAATACTACGAAACAATTCCGTACGATGATTTTATGAGCAGAAAACAGATGGGTGGCCATTTGTATGATTCTGTGACAATCAAGAAAAAACTCAATGATAAGCAGATTGAAATCATCACACAACAAGCAGAATTAAAAGCCTCACAAATGACAGCTTGGCGAGTAGATATGACGCTTAGAGAATTTCCTAAACCGCAGCAAACTGACATTTGGTTCAATTATCCGATTCATACAGTTGATACAACAGGAGTGCTTGCAGATATACCGCTTGATGAAGAGTTACCTTCATGGCAACGTGCAATGAAAGCAAGAAAAACGCCTGAAGAGAATTCAAATCAACGTTTAAATGAGTTTGGAATTGCGTTTGAAAATCTGTCACAAGAACACGATGAGGTAACTGTTGGAATGCTTGCTGATGAGTTAGTAACTACGAAAGCAACTGTTTGGAATCGTTTAAAAGAAGCGAAGCATTTATATCAAACAAAATCACTTGGAAGAGGAAAAGAAACGGTTGTCACAAAAAGAGAACAACCTATCAAAAATACATAAAACTTAATTTTTTACAGGTTGTATATGCATAACCTATAAAACGTAAAAATAACATGTTTTTTTGATATCAAAATAACCTGTAAAAAAAACGTATATAAATATAAATTTTATTTTTTACAGGTGTGTGACAGGGATGTGTGTGAGTAGGGAAATGCCCCGCTTAAGGTGCGGGCATATTCCCAACATCACACGCTCCATCCCTAACGCGCGAGAAAGAAGAGGATGAAAAATGAAATTGAAAATCACGCTTGATGATTTAAAAGCAATACTACAACAGTACTATCCGACGATTTCACACAAAACAGCCGGTCGTATCATTCGAGATATAGAAATTCAAAGTGAGATAAATCAGAAGGATAAAAAATAACAATGCAGATATTTTTACAAATGATTCCACCGACTACTACGGCGCAACAAAAAAAGGTCAACTTCAAGACCAAGACTATTTATGCAAATAGCAGCGCAGTCGATGCAAGAAACAAGTATCGCGCTCATCTAGCTACACACGTCCCTAATAAACCAATTGACGGTCCGATCGCATTGAGTATCATCTGGGGATTTCCTGCAGGTAAACACAAAAATGGTGAGCCGTGTACGAATAAACCTGATTTAGATAATGCGAACAAGATACTACAGGACGCAATGCAGGAACTGGGATTTTTCAAAGATGACAAGAATATCGTTCAGCTGAACCTAAGCAAGATATGGACTTGGCATCCAGGTGTAATGATAGAAATCAAGAAAGTAGGAGAGGAATAATGAAGAATAAAGACAAGTATGATTTGACGAAATTAACATTCAAAATTGAAGGTGAAAAAAATCCATCACAGGTGTTCAAGATTTTAGATGGAACAAATGTGGTATTTGAAAAGCCGATTCTATTAAATAGAGCGGATTTAAGTCTATTTCTTTCGTGGCTAGAAGAAGAATACAAACCTACAATTCTTACGGAAAAAGAAAAGGCTTATTTATCGGCAGTGATAAAGCCGTTTAGAAAAAGAATTAAATATATTAGAAAAATAGATCATAGTTCCGTGAATAACGACCAATTCATATGCATTGTACTAGCAGGTGACCGTTGTGGGCTTCCAAATTTCAAGACCGGCACAATGTACAAAGGCATGGAAGTGGATAAGGATTACACCTTAGAGGAACTAGGGTTATGAGTGAATTTGTAAGTATAGAAGTTAGTAAGCTAAAGGAGTTTGAAAATCCTGTACTAATTGCTTCAGACGAAAATTCAAATAGTATCGTTTTAGCAGAATTTATGAATGAAGAGTGTTCGAAAATATATGGAAAGATGATTACCGCTATCGTCAAAAAGATGTATCAAGCAGGATATAAACAGGGGCAAATTGATTATGAAGAAGCGGAGGATGAAGAATAATGTTTTTAACAGGAGCAGTATGTTTTGTACTAGGTTACTTCTTTGGAATCGTTGTAACTAGCTAGATCAGCAGGAGATGGAGATAGATGATTCAGTATAAAGAACTTAAAAAGCTAAAAGATCAAGGTCGATAGCTATACGAAAAAATAGAAGCAACCAAGAAAGCCATGAGAAACAATCAACACACAGAAATAAACAGCTTTGATTTATTTCTTATGGAACAGAAGTTCAAACGGATAGTAGAGGTGTTGCTACATAATGATGAATGTATTTGAGGCTATCGAAACACCGATTTTTTCAATAGAAGACCTTAGAAAGATTTTTAAAACGGAATTATCGCTTCTTCAAGCAAAGAAAAAAATGTATGGAAGGGAACCATACGAGGAACAAATAAAAGCAGTCGAGACCGTTAAAGGTCTAATCGAACAAGCATTCATGGAAAGAAGAAATAAACTTTAGGAGGGCTAATGAAATGCCAAGAAATACACTAATGGATTTGAACAATCACCTTTTCGCAGAACTGGAAAGACTAGGCGATGAGGATCTAACGCAGGAAGAACTTGAAAAAGAGATAGCAAGAGCTGATGCAATCGCAAAAGTTGGCAATGTTCTTGTTAACAACGCAAAAACAGCATTGGAAGCAACGAAGACGCAGATGGAATGGGGAAGACGTGATACTGTGCAGATTCCTGACATGCTTTTAGAGAGTAAAACTCATGAAGCCAAGTAACAGAGTGTTCACTGATGAACAAGAACAATGGATTCGTGACAATGCCAAAGGAATAGGAAATGTAGAACTGACCAATAAGTTTAATGAACACTTTGGGGAGCAACGAAAACCACAGCAGATAAAAGCTTGGAAAAAGAATCACAATGTTTCTAGTGGCTTAACTGGTTGGTTTGAAAAAGGCAGAATTGACAAACATAAGGGCGATCACAGTTTCAGAATTCCAAACAGCGAGAAGACTAGATTTAAAAAAGGGCATTGTCCTAAGAACCATCTTCCAGTAGGGACAACTGTTAAAAACACGGATGGATACTTCCAAACGAAAGTGGCAGAACCGAACAAGTGGAAGCTGACACACAGACTCATTTGGGAAGAAGCAAATGGTCCTATTCCGAAGGACTACACAGTGACCTTCTTGGATAAGAATAAAGAAAATTTGGAACTGAGCAATCTAGCACTCTTATCGCGAAGAGCACAAACTGTCGCACAACATCATTACGGACTGTCTGAGGACCGAGAAATAAGTAAGTCGGTGATTCAGTTAAGCGAGCTACAAGTAAAGCGAAACAGCCTGCAGAAGAGGCTGAAGGAGGACAACAAATGAACTACGAAGATCCATACAGAGAAGACCTGCAAGTGATTGACAGAGAATTAAGAAACCACTATGAGTACAGACGTCAGCTTGAAGCTGTAAATGAACGTATTGCCGTGATTGATGCACAGCTTACATCGATTGGGAGTCCTAGAATCATGAGTCCTGACGAAGCGAAGTACCAAAAAGGTACTAGAATCTACAGTGATGTCAATATGCTGGAGTTATTCCAGGAACAGGACCAACTTATAAAGCAGAAGCAAGACCTACTTTACTTGATCAGCAGAGTGCAGGTGAAGCTGAACAAGCTGGATGAGGTAGATATGCAGCTAATCGAGCAACGATATAAGTACAAGAAAACTTTAAGGGAGTTGGCACAAAATATGTACAATGGAAAGAGTACTATGTCTAGGCGGTTAGATGATATACTGTTGAAATTAATCTGAAAGTGGGTGATAATGTGAAAAAGCATATTAAGGTGATGATAATGAATACTGAAAGTATGAAGATTCGCATTGGTGGAGACAATGATATCGATTTGGAAACTTTGACGAACACACTAAGTTCTACTGTTACAGCGCTAAAAGTTATAGCTGATAAAACCGTAAAAGAGGAACAGTATTGTAAATTCGTTGTTAAAAATGTTGAAAAAGGAAGCTTTGTTGTTGTGATTCAAGAGGTACAGGAATTCATGACAGCCATTTCCCCCTTTGTTGCAGCCGTTCCTACCATTTTGACCATTTTAAAGGAAGCTGTAGAACTCAAAAAAATATTAGGCGGTGAAAAGCCTAAATCTGTTGAATATATTGGCAATAATGTGAAGGTGGAAGCACACGACAATTCGACTGTAACAATCAATAATTATTCTTATACCGTATATACGCAAGATTCACAACTTGAGAAATCGTTATCTGAAACGATGAGAGCCGTTGAAAAAGATGGTCAGCGCACATATCTAAGCTATGATTTTGGAGATGATGGAGAAGTTTCGATTCCTCAAGACATGTTCAAACGTCTTTCGGTTCCTATTGATGTAGAAAATTTAGAAAATAATGTGAAAGAAAACGTTTCTAATTATCGTACGATTGTAAAAGTCATAAAGCCTGATCTTCATAATAAGACCAAGTGGGATTTGGTTTTCAGTGGAGAGGTAGTAAAAGCAGATATAGAAGATGAAGATTTCTTAAATGCTGTGCACCAGAAGTATGTGGAATTTACCTCTATGATTGACATGGATGTTGATTTAGAGGTTTGTTTTAGAACTGATCAAGATGGTGTTCCTTTAGTTAATACAAAGAGAACATTCAAAGTAATTAAGGTCTATTCATGCGGTAAATATAAACAGGGCGATTTTAAACAACCTACTCTTTTTGATGACTAATTAAATTTTGGGACATGTCCCACAACTTTTAGATGTATAATGGGCGTAGGCGAAAACCATGAGCAGAAATGCTTGTGGTTTTTTTCGTACATACATTCGAAGCTATCAGCTTAACATTTGAAATCACCCTAAAACTATTCATATAAGTACTCCTTTTGTGTTTAAGCTTTCCATGTACTAGCTTTCCGGCTGATAGTTTCCAATGTGTGTGACGACGTAGAAAGGGGCAAGCCTATGAAGAAATTAACAGACAAGCAAAAGCGTTTCTGCGAAGAGTATGTGGTCGATCTCAATGCAATACGTGCTTATAAGTTAATATATACTAACTGTAAAAGCGATAGAACAGCATCTGCTAATTCTAGTAGACTGCTAGCAAATGCTAACGTTGCCGCGTACGTGCGTGAGCTGAAAGAGCAGATTGCACAAGAAGCTAAGATAACTGCAGCCGATGTACTCAAAGACCTTATTGAAGTTAAAAACAGATGTATGCAAGCTACTCCGGTTAAGGTGTGGGATTCCGATTCGCACTCGTATGTTGATTCTGATGCTGAGTTTACCTTTGACAGTAAAGGAGCTAATACAGCTCTTAAACTAATAGGCGAACATCTAGGCATGTTCCAAAAGAAAGTCGAACTATCAGGTGGATTAGAAACAAAGCAGTCTAAGGTTGATGATGTAATCGAACAGTTGAAGGTTGCTGATGAAGAATGAGCGATTTGCGATTAATCTTATCACCTAAGTTCAAAGCATTTCTAAAGTATGATGCAGAACTGGAAGCACTTGAAGGTTCAACTGCTGCAGGTAAGACAACCGTTGGAGTCTACAAGTTTATCTTGAAGGTTTGGCAATCCCCTAAGAAGCTTCACATCATCGCAGGTGATGATACAGGTACGGTAGAAAAGAACCTGATTAACAAAGACCTTGGTATTTTGGATGACTTTGGGGATTTGGTTGAGTATCGAGGCAATGGATCCAAAGAGTACAAGATGCCACACTTGATCGTGCATGCCACAACTGGAGATAAGATTGTCTTTATCGTTGGCTATTCCACAAAAGAGAAGTGGAAGGATGCATTAGGTGGCCAGTACGGTTGTCTACTTATTGACGAAGTAAACACAGCAAACATGGAATTTGTGCGCGAGTCTATTATGCGTGCAGACTATACCATGATGACACTTAACCCTGATGATCCATCACTCCCTGTATACAAAGAGTACATCAACCGTTGCCGTCCTATTCAGAAATGGACAAAGGAAACGCCACAAGAGATTCTAAACGACCTAAACGAACCGGAGCATCCAAACTGGGTACACTGGTTTTTTAATTTCGATGATAACTACGGATTATCTGCAGAAAAGAAAAAACAGATTATCGAATCTGTACCTGTTGGTACGAAGCTTTGGAAGAATAAAATCAAGGGGCTTCGTGGAAGAGCCATAGGGCTTGTTTTTAGCAACTTTGAGCGCAAGACGAATGTTATTACGTGCGAGCGATTAATCGCTCAAATAGGCGGCGAAGACAAGCTCAGGAAGGCCTTTAAGGTTTTCACGGTAGGTATCGATACAGCTTACTCGCAAAAGTCGCCTGATACGATTGCGATGTTGTTCCAAGGAATAACTGTTGATGGCAAGTTGGTAACACTTGATGAAGAAGTTTATAACAATGCGGATCTACAGATTCCGATTGCTCCAAGCGACACAGTACAAAGATTAGTTGACTTTGCGGAACGAAATCGAGAGAAGTGGGGATATGCGAAGTACATGTTCTTGGATTCGGCCGATCAAGCAACCATCACAGAATGGCAGAAATACAAACGCTTGAATGGCAGCATCTACGAGGTGATACCCGCCTACAAGAAAACAAAGATTATCGACCGTATCAACTTACAGCTGGGCTGGATTGCTAAAGGTAATTACCTGGTATTAGACCACTGCAAGAATCACATACATGAGCTGGAAGTATATAGCTGGAAGGAAAACAAATATGAACCTGAAGATGGTAACGATCACACGATTAATGCAAATCAGTATGCATGGCTGCCATTTAAGAGAGAAATAGGAATTGGAGGAAAGTAACCAATGGGTATTGGAATGAACATCAAGCAAGCTATTCAATCATGGCTTGAAATAAAACCTGCTGATCGAGAAGGTGTAACGATTGATGAAGCCTACGATTATGAATTTAACGCAGGAATCAACCGAGTATGGATGCGTGGTCAGCCAGCAGAATTATCAGCGCTCTATAAGCAAATAAAGGGCACTAGCAATAAGAATGCAACATTCTGGGGAGCAACGCCGACTACACCTATTCACAAGATTCATACAGGCTTGCCAGGATTAACGGTAAGAGTATTAACGGACATCGTTGTACGCGATCTCAATAAGATTGAAGTTAATAATCGTAATGATGAATGGCAGAAGATTGCAGATGATAATAATTTGAAGAAACTGTTTAAACAAGCAATCAAAGATACTCTGTATGTTGGGGATGGCGCTTTCAAAATTTCAGTTGATAGTGATGTTTCAGATGAGCCAATCATTGAATTTTATCCAGGAGATAAGATTGATTTAATCTACAAGCGTGGAAGATTAGTGGAGATTGTTTTCAAGACGAGTAAAATTCAAGAAGGTACAACGCGAAAGTACTTACTAAAAGAGCGCTATGGGTATGGTTATGTTAAGTATGAGCTATATCACGTAAATGGATACAGCCTAGATAAGACAGACTTGTACGAGTTGGAAGAAACAAAGGACCTAGTAGACGTGCAGTTTGGTGGGTATAACGAGGAAACAAAAACAAAGGGAAGCTTTATGATGGCAATCCCTTTTTCTATCTTTGAATCAACAATGTACAAAGGTCGAGGTGAATCAATTTTTGATAAGAAAAAGGATTCATACGATGCGCTTGATGAGGTTGTTTCGCAATGGGCAGATGCGGTCAGAGCAGGGCGTGCGACAAAGTATATTCCTGACTCCTTAGTTCCTAAGGGTTCTAACGGAATGGACCTGCTACCAAATGACTTTGATGACCGTTTCATCAAAACAGGTAACGCAATTGGTGAAGATGCAAAACAGCAAATCAGCGTTGTGCAGCCTTCAATACCAACAGAGAATTATCTGCAGAGCTACATTACCTATTTGGACCTATGCCTACAAGGCTTGATCAGTCCATCCACATTAGGCATTGATACAAAGAAATTAGAGAATGCTGAAGCTCAGCGAGAGAAAGAAAAAACAACACTGTATACAAGAAACGCAATCATTGAAGCCTTTACAGAGATGATTCCTAAGCTCATTACAAGTGTACTTATGGTAAAAGACGGAATGACTAATAAGGGCTTGTCACAATTACTTGATCTTGATGTGAATGTTGATTTCGGAGAGTATGCAAATCCATCGTTTGAAGCTGTTGTTGAGACAGTTACAAAGGCTAAGCAAGGTGGAGTAATGTCAATTAGAACAGCGCTTGATGAGATGTATGGCGAATCTAAAGAAGATGCTTGGAAAGATGAAGAGGCACAACGTATTGCTGAAGAAAGTGGTGCAGTGCAGCTACCGGAGCCGAATGTGCCTGCAGATATGTTTAGTTAATGGACTACGATATTGCTGAAGCGTTTAGACGTATCGAGCTTGAACTGATTTCATCTATGAGACGAAATTGGAAAAGGCACAATGAAGAAGAAAATAAATACGGCTTCACCTGGTCTAGATGGCATGCTGAGCAATTAAAGTCTTTGGAGGAATTCAAAAAGAAAAATCCGAGACTTTTTTCTTCGGAATTCAAAGCAATCAATGAGCAGTTTCTTGATAGCATTCTTGGTCAAAAAGAAACAAACTTCTTTGGGGTACATTCCCGTAAGGTGCAGGCTTTAGTTAAAGCGACGACTGGCGATCTAGTGAAGGCTGAGCACGCAATGTTGCGTAAAGCTAACGATGAGTATCGCAAAGTCATTTACAATGCTCAAACATATTTAGCAAGTGGCGCAGGAACACTTGATAAAGCGATTGATATGGCCAGTAATGACTTTCTTACTAGAGGGATTAATTGTGTCGTGTACAAAGGTGGCAGACACGTTAATATGGCAACATACTCAGAGATGTCACTACGTACAACGAATAAGCGTATAGGTATGTATGCGGACGGCGCTAAACGTCAGGAATTAGGTGTACATACGGTTAAGGTATCAAAGTATGGTATGTGTTCTAAAACCTGCCAACCATGGCAGGGACGTGTGTATGTTGATGATGTGTATAGTGGAGGAACACCTGAAGAAGCTGAAGAACTTAACTTACCTTTGCTGAGCACGGCTATATCTGGTGGCTTATTCCATCCAAACTGCAAGCATCACTTAAGCACATATTATCCTGGCATGGATAACGATGATGATGGTGATCCAAGGCATCCAACGTATGAAAATCCACCAGGCACACAAGAACATCACTACCTACAGCATCAGATCCAGCGTGAAAGAAGATTGCAGATCGGTTCTTTAAGTGAAGACAAAATTAAGGAACATGCGGATAAAGAACAACGCTTAATAGGGCTTGATGAGAAGTATGTAAAACAAGCAGAATCTTATTTGAATCTAAATGAGCCGGAAAATACTATTAGGAGTATTAAAGATGAGTTCGTAGAAAAATCAAATCCTAATATAGGCGAATTATTATTTGATAAAAATATTGTTAAAGGAAGATTCAAGGAAGAAATAGCAGTTGGAGAGATCTACTTAAAAAATTTTGGTGGAAATGTAAAGTTTTTGAACAAGGATTTATATGAAGGATCATCGCCTGACTACGCCATTGATAATCTTTTGTGGGAATTGAAGACACCAGAAAGTCATAAGAATTTTCACAAATTGATTGAAAAGGGTATCAAGCAGATAAATACAGGGACATTGGATTTACAGCCTGGTGGCATCATCTTGGATATTAAAAAAATAAAAGAGAAAATTAGTATCGAAGAAATTAAACAAATCGCTCTAAAACGAATTGCTTTTAAGTCACCAACTGACATGAAATTCATTATCATTGATGATGACGAGATTGTTGAAGTTTATCAATTCACAAAATAAAAGAGATACGTCGACCTTAGGCGGCCTTCCTATCTCTTTCACCATCAATATAACACTTTTTATTTAAATTTCAAGCAATATTAATATTGCTGTCTTTTAATACATGAAAGGAGAAAGGGAAATGGTGCAAGTAAAAGTCACACAGGATTATTTCGATAGAGAGCAAGATAAGCTGATGAATGTTGATGAGCAATTTGAATGTTCTCAAGAACGTGCTGAGCTTCTTACGATGTTCGGAGTAGCGGAAATCGTAAGTGAAGGTGAAGAAATCACCGAAGAAACAGAAGTCACTGCAGAAGAGTAGTGGCTTTTCTTATGGCCAATCACGATATGCCTTAAAAACTGTGCGTGTTTGATTTAAGGGAGACACCCAAAAAACAGGAGGAACTATGAAAGAAGTATTAAAGTATCCGCTTCACATTCAGTTTTTTGCTGATGATGGAGCACAACCAAACACAGTAGATGGAAATGATAACAACGGTGCTTCACCTAGCGCGCAAGGAGCAAATACAAACGTTTCTATCGACTACGACAAGATTGCTGATGTTTTAGATAAGCGTGGATCACAAGCTCAATATGCTGCCCTGAAAGGGTATCTAAAGGAGCAGGGTGTATCTGCTGATGAAATGGATAAGGCAATCAAAGAGTTCAAGGATAAGAAAGAAGCTGACAAGCAGTCTAAAGAAAAAGAACAAGCGGATATGCTTGCAGAAAATCAGCGATTAAAGCTACAGATTCAAAACATTGAAATCGATAAGAAGATTTCAGAACTTGCTGAAGGTGTCAGCGCTGAAAAATTACCTTTCTTAGCAAAACTTATCGATCGTTCCAAGTTGTTAAATGATAAAGGGGAAATTAATGAAGATAGCGTTAAAGCTGCTATTGAAGAAGTTGTAAAGGCATTCCCTGATTTCAAAGCACAGGCAGGAACGACAACACAAGGTTTCACAAAAATCGGAGCAGATGGCTCCAACTCAAAGGCATCATTAGACGATGTCCTTGCCAAAAATTTTGGTGTTAAAAAATAGGAGGAATATTAAATGCCAAATACAATCGAATATGCAAAGAAGTATGTACCACTCTTAGATCAGGTTTATGCACTCGCATCATTAACAGCCGATCTAGAATCAGATCCAGAACTAGCTAAAGAAGGAGCAAATGCGAATGAAATCGTTATTCCTAAGTTAGAGATGGATGGTTTAGGAAAGTATGACCGTAACGAAGGCTACACAAAGGGCAACGTTAAGTTCAAGTATGAAACTGTTAAGTTCAACTATGAGCGTGGTCGTGCATTCAATGTAGACAACATGGATGAAGAAGAAACAATGAATGTGATTGCTCCAAAGATTATGGGAGAGTTCACACGAACAAAGGTAGCTCCTGAAGGAGATGCATTTACTTTTGCCAAGTTAGCAGGTAAGACAGGCGTTTCAAGTGCAACTGGTGCATTAGCTACTGGTGAAGCTGTGGTTAAGGCGTTACGTACAGCATCTACAAAGATGGATGAAGACCAGGTTCCAACAGAAAGCCGTATCCTTTACATCACGCCTACATTAAAGGGCTTGATTGATGACCTAGACACAACAAAGTCTAAGGCTGTTCTAAACAAGTTCTCAAAGGTTGTAGAAGTTCCACAAGCTCGTTTCTACACAACAATTGATTTACTTGATGGTAAGACTGGTGGAGAAGAAGCTGGTGGTTTCAGAAAGAATACAGCCGGTAAGGAAATCAACTTCATGATTGTTGAAAAGTCCGCAATCTTAAAGTACAACAAGCACGTTGCTCCTAAGATTGTTACACCTGATCAAAACCAAACAGCAGACGGCTATATCTTTGGCTACCGCAAGTATGGCTTAGTTGATGTGTATGAAAACAAGCTGGCTGGTGTATATTGCCACCACGTTGCTTAATAAGAGGTACAGATTATGGCAGAAACAGTAGGAAAAATCTTCGTTAAAGAAGTGGATCTAGAAGCGGTTGAACAAGTTGAGCCTATTGAGCCAATTGTTGAACCGGAGATTCAGCCTGAAATCGAAGAAACAGATAAGAAAAGCAACAAGAAATGAGGTGATGTAAATGCAATACGTCGATAAAGCGTATTACAAGGACACCTATAACGGTATTATCTTGACTGAGGGTAATGCTGATAGATATTTAACGATTGCTTCACGGCAAGTTAACACTATCTGTAGAGGAAGAATCGAAGGGATGGGCTTTGATAGCCTGTCCCCTTTTCGTAAGTCTTCTATACAAGAGGTGATATGCCGGCAAGCAGAATTTCTTTATCAAAACGAAAGTATGTTAGAAACCTACTTAAGTAGCTACGCGATCAACGGTGTTTCAATACAGTTTGGCCAAGCGTGGAATCTACATGTAGAAGGTGGAATTGCAATGCCTGAAGAACTGTATCAAACACTACTTAGGACAGGTCTTTGCTATAGAGGGTTTGGCTATTATGGGTAGTTGGCCATCATTGGTATTACCACAGTTCTGCAAGACTCCAATTCATTTGATTTTTCATCAAGAAGGAATCGATGAAGATGGAGCACCAGTCAAAGCTGTAGAATTGGATGCCTTGTGTAATTATCAAGGCTCTGCGAAGCGCGTACGTACCGATAAAGAGACGTTTGTGCAATTGACGGGTATTTGTCTATTTAACGGAGATATAGCCACTAGCGTGTTTGAAATTGGCGCAGGCGAGGCGATTATCTTTGGAGAGAAGAGGACCATCGTTTCTGGTAAAAAAGCACGTAATCCTGATGGAAGCGTGAATTATTGTGAGGTAGATCTTGGGTAAGGTTAGAATCCATTACGGAAACGTTGCTACATTGCGAGATGGATTACGGCAGGCATTGTACAAGACGGCTGATGCTATCCGTACAGATGTACGAGATAAGCAAGTGATACCGTTTGACAAAGGAACCCTGCAGGAAAATACGTTTATTGATGATACACATAATCCTGATAACGCTTATGTAGTTTCATCCACTCCATACGCTCGTAGGCTTTATTTTCATCCGGAATACAACTTCCGTACAGAAAACAATGAGCATGCAGGTGGTAAGTGGTTTGAACCGTGGACCTCTAAAGGCAAATATGCAGGTTGGGTAAAAAGACGATTTGAATCGTTTGTAAAGGAGTGTGCAGATGTCTAGTACAATGAGACTTTATGAAATTAGAAACTGGTTGAAAACACTAAATTTATTTGAACATTACTATATCGGTAAGTTAGATCAGAAGCCTGATAAGGCGATAGGTGTTTATCAGTTATCTACTTCTGGCAGTCCAATAATGGCATTAAGCAATAAGTCTTCTTACAACGTTAAACGCGCATCACTATTGATTCACTGGAACAACAATGCCAGGGAAACCGATGAAGCGGCAAATACGCTTTTTGAAACAATCATGAATGCAAAACATCCAACTATAGGTGATTGGAAAGTGCAGTTTATTAACATGCTAGTTCCGGAACCGCAAGACGTCGGAACGGATGATAAAGGAATCTATGAATCAGTCATAGAAATCGAAATTTATTATGAAAGGAAATAAATAATATGTCTGAAAAATATACAGGTGTATTCCCAGTATTTAACAATGAATTCAAGTTTGATATTGGCACAAAAGCTACTCCAAAGAAAGTTAATGTAGCTGATTTGGAGTCTTTTTCAGTATCATTCTCTAATGGTATTGAAAACTGGAATCCTATGGATACAAAAGGTTGGCAGCGTGGTCTGATGACTTCCAAGTCTTTGAAGATTGAATTCAAGGGTAAGAGAAACATCGGCGACGAAGGAAATGACTACATCGCTTCTCTTGCTTTCAAGACAGGCAAGGAAGCTACTATTCCATTTGAATGGACAATGGTAAGTGGTGCGAAGTTAGCCTTCAATGCGATTGTGGATGTCACATCTGCTGAAGGTGGAGACTCAACAAATGTTGGAGCATTAGAGTTCACAGTTAACTCTGATGGAAAGCCAACTTATACTCCAGCAGTTTAAAAACAAAAAATAGAAAGGAATGGGCGGTCACGACGGCTGCCCTTTTAAATGTATATGGGAAAAATTATCGATATTAGTGCAAAGCTCGTAAATGAGCCTAAGTTCTTACAAGTTGCAGAAGGAAAAACTTATAAAGTTGACGACCGCAAAAATACAGTTCTACAGATGAACGCAATACTTAATGAGGGTGCGGCTTCGGCAGAAGGAATCGATAAGGCTATTAAGTTAGGTCTTGGAGAAGAGGCTTTTAAAGAAATTGAAGCAATGGAGTTATCTATTACAGCTTATCAATCGCTATTTATTGGAATGATGGCTCTTGTTACAGATAAGTCATTTGAAGAAATGGAAAAAACTTTTCGTAACACCACAGCATAATGATGAGTCTTACTATGACTTGTTTGAGGATTGGGATTTAATCGATGCTTCAGTTACTCAGCAATACGGAATCCGTTTGAGATATGAGCCTGAAATGCAATGGGGAGAGTTCTGCACTCTACTTACTGGATTGAATGGTGATACACCATTAGGACATGTGGTTGATGTTAGATCCACTACGGATAAAGAACGCATTAAAAACATGTCTGCAAGCGATAAAAGGATACGAGATGAGTGGCAGGCAAGACAGAGTAAGAAACCTATCGATAGCAAGTCCTATATGCAGTCTATGAGAGCCCTTGAAGAAGCCATGAAGGCATTGGCTTCATAGAAATGAGAGGTGATTAGATGGCAACAGAAGTAGGGTCCGTTGAATTAGGCGTCAAGCTTAATGACAATCTTGAAAAAGATGTAGCGAAAGTTGCAAATAAGGCAGATAGCATCTTAACTGGAAGGTTTAATGCTATTGGCGCTACGATTGGCAAAGTTTTGGCCATTACAGCTTTAGCGAGATTCGGATCGCAATGTATTCAATTGGGCTCTGACCTTGCTGAAGTCCAAAACGTTGTTGACGTTACATTCCCTACAATGTCAAAACGTGTAGACGAATTTGCACGTAACGCAATAACAAGTATTGGCATGTCGCAAAAGGTAGCCAAAGAATACATGGGACAACTTGGTTCTATGGCGCAGGCATTTGGTTACGGAGAAGCTGCATCGTACGATATGGCTTCGGCTATTACGACATTAACAGGTGATGTGGCATCGTTCTATAATCTATCGAATGATGAGGCATTCACTAAATTAAAATCTGTATTTACAGGTGAAACAGAATCACTCAAGAGCTTAGGTGTCGTTATGACTCAATCGGCTCTTGATGAATATGCTTTGGCGAATGGCTTCGGTAAAACGACAGCCAAGATGTCAGAGCAAGAAAAGGTAGCATTACGATTAGCATTCGTACAGAACGCGCTTTCTAATGCTGCAGGAGACTTTGAAAGAACGTCAGACGGCTGGGCAAATAGTACACGTGTCCTATCACTTCGTTTTGAAGAGCTTAAGGCGACGATTGGCCAAGGTTTGATAAATGTATTAACTCCAATTATTGGCGTTATAAACGTCATTCTAGGAGGTCTACAGACACTTGCAAATTACTTTGTTGCTTATACAAGGTTAATCACTGGTGGCAAAGGCGCGGCAGGTGCTACAGGAGCAATAGCTTCCAATATAGGTAAGGCTGGTGCCGCTGCAGGTGGATTAACGTCTGGACTTGGTAAGGCAGGTAAAGCTGCAGATAAATTAAAAGGATCTCTTGCTGGCTTCGATGATTTAAACGTATTGCACGATTCAGAGGATTCAGGCTCCGGAGGCGGTGGAGGTGCTGGAGGCAGTGGTGCTGACTTTGGCTCTTTAGGTATTCCTGATGGCTCAATCGACATGAGCGGAGTAGATGAAATCTACGATCGTGTTAAAGGTATATTCGACAAAATTACTGGATTTCTAAAAGACCACAAAGTAATCATCACTTCACTTTTAGGTGGAATGTTTGCAGGATTTGCGACTTTTGGAATCATAAAGAATTGGAGTGCTATTAAAGGTGTATTCACCGGGCTTGTAGCACCGTTAAAGTCATTAGCAACAGGGTTTTCTACTTTCTTCACGGGTATAGCTAACGGTGAAGGAGTGCTGACATCGTTACAGGCAGTCTTTGGTACAGCAACAGGGACGGCTTTATTCTTCGCTGCGATTGTAGCTGCAGTATCTGCCGCGCTCATCTATTTGTATCAGACAAGTAGCGATTTTAGAGCATTAGTACAGACAGCACTAGATAGCTTGTTAGGCATCCTAAGCAATCTATGGAATAACGTTTTAGTTCCTTTAGGCGCATTTCTGCTAGATGTATTCAACACGGTCATTGTGCCAATTGCTACCTTCTTAGCGCAGGTATTTGTTAAAGCTGTTGATGTGCTCTTTAGCGGACTGCTTTCACTTTGGAATAACGTACTTGCACCAATAGCCAATTTCTTGGTAACAGTCCTAAGCATCGCATTAAAAACAATTGTAGATGTGTGGAATGGTTGGAAACCTGCCATTGAAGCAATTGGAGCAGGTGTTGCATGGGTTTGGAACAATATCTTATCTCCACTAGCAGATTTCATTAAAGGAGCTATGTTGGATGCATTTGCGGTTCTTGGCAAATTCGTTGATGAGTTGTTGAAGAGTGCAACTTCGATGTTCAAAGGCTTTTCTGATTTCTTGATTGGTATCTTCACATTAGATGTTGATAAAGCTATGCAAGGAGTCCAGGAAATCCTTCGTACATTTTTAGGGTTCTTGGATAGAGTTTTCGGAACAAATTTCAGCTCATCGTTTAAGTTTATCAACGGAATCGTAATGGCGTTCTTCAGTGGAACACAACAAATTTTCGATGGTATCAAACAGATATTTGGTGGCTTAATTAATTTTATACAGGGAATATTTACAGGAAATTGGAAACAAGCTTGGCAGGGTATTGTCGATATCTTCGGTGGCATTTTTAGTACGATTTCAGGTGTGGTAAAAGGACCAATCAATGCGGTAATCGCTATCGTCAATGGTGCAATTAATCGAATCAACGGTGTAGGCTTCACCGTACCGGATTGGGTACCTATTATCGGTGGTAAAGGCTTCCGAGTAGATATACCTAATATTCCAGCGCTAGCACAAGGTGGATACGTTGGAGCAAATGCTCCACGATTAGCTTTGATTGGTGATAACCGCCACGAAGGTGAAATCGTTTCGCCTGAGAGTAAGATCTATGAACAGACCAAACGTGCGATAGATGATGCACTGATGTCATCACAGGGCGGTAATGGTCAAGAAGTAATTATCCAACTAATGTATGAAATCTTAGAGACACTACAAAATCTAGGAATCGTGATTGACCGAGATAAATTACTAAAACTAATAGATCAAAGAAATAAACAACTACAGTTAGCAAAGGGAGGTTAAAGCATGATTAATTATGAATTGATAAAAATTAAAATTGATGGTAAAGATCTCCCTGCGCCGACTAAGTTTGAACCTGAATACGGTGATCTAGACAGTGAAAGTTCGTTGCGCGATGTTAAAAAAGGAATCATGCATCGTATGCGTATTCGTTCTCGTGTGTTGAAGATTGCGCTGGCCTATGCCATCGATGACTTAGAGGTGGTTTCAGAAGTAATGAATATGCTAGAACCACCGGAGTTTATGGTCGAAACATTTGATATTAAAACGCTGCGGCGTAAAACGTACAAAATGTATTGCAGTAAATGTAAATTTAAGTATATCGCTATCGGTGATGGCATTTATAGCCAAGGCTACACCTTTGATTTAACGGAGTGCTAGAATATGAAAGTCTATATAAAAAAAGGAACTGCAACACCTGTTGAAATAACAGACCTAGTTGTGTCGTTCAATTCGTCTAATAGCATGCAAGAGGATAGACTTTTGGGTAACACGCCAAGCATGATGTTGGACCTCGATTTAAACAATACAGATGGTGTTCTTAGTGATTGTGCTGGGAACACCTTTTTGATTGATCTAAAAGAAGCTGATAGTACGGAAATTCCGACACAAGAATTCATCGTCCAAGAAGCTCCAGAGAAATACACGAAGAAGTTATCACTGAATTTGTATGACGTGATGATTAAGTTCAACAAGCCGTATAAGAGCTCGTTAGCGTATGAAAAGGATAAATATCCAACTATCTCTCAACAATTAGATGAGATGTCTAATTTGGCTGGTGTGAGAATTGATAAAACAGGGTTATCAAATACTGTACTGAACAAAAAAGCTCAGTGGATAGACACCACAATTATTATGCGCGATTACATTGGATGGATTGCTGAGTTAAGCGGTACAAATGCACTCATTAACGAGTCGAACACGCTTATTTTTAGAAATCTCTTTACAGCTGATCATGACATAGAATTTACATCAGATTTTGAAAAAACAGATCTAATAACCATCTCACGTGTTGCGTATGATGACGGTGTTAATTTGATTGCTTCAGGAAACGATACAGGAAAGACAATTTACATTGATGCAAACAATTCCTATTGCGATAGCCAAACATATACAGATGCAATTTTAGCGAAGTATAATGGCCAATCGTTCTATGGTATGTCAGGTTTAAAGACTTTTGGTAAAGATACGATTAAATTAGGCGATACTGCCACGTATGATGGAAACAAGTGTATCGTGCTAAGCATTAAGCGAAAGTATGTAGGTACACAGTCAGTAGTCGAACTTGACGGAGAGGTTGCGTTAAAGAGTGTCGATTCTGTTGTTACTAAGGTTTCCGATAAAGTTAGGATTAAACGCCTACAGGTTAAAGTGGATCAAGATGCAAACAAGCTTGAAATCGTTGCAAAGAATCTTGAAGATGCAAAAGGCGATGTAGGTAATCTGCAAATTGAAACAAACAAGATTAAGACACAAGTTGAAAATATTTCTGCTGGAACAGTTTCTGGTACAAAGCAATATTATTTACAAACAGTATCTGCTGATAAACCGTCCAAAACAGATTCAGCATGGTCTACCACAAAGCCACCATCAATAGCTGGCCAGCACATGTGGTACATGCTTGCAGATGTTTTAGCGAATGGCTCTGAAATTAAACACGATCCATTTGAACTGACGGGCATTAAAGGTGATGCAGGTAGGGGGATTGTTGGTAATCCCAAGCTAACGTATCAAGCGAGCACGAGTTCTATAGTACCTCCAACTGGTCAGTGGCTAGAGAACATACCGCTTGTCAATGAAGGATATACGCTGTGGACTAAGATTACATATACCTACAGTGATAAGACGACATCAGATGTATATTCTCCGTCAATAGCGGGCAAAGCAGGTAGGGGTATCAAACAGGTGTATCCTGAATACTATTTGTCAACTTCCAAGACCGAAGTAACAGGCGGTGCATGGAGTGCAACTCAACCGGAGAAGACAAAAGATGCGTGGATATGGGTACGATACAAAACCGTATTTACAGATGAAAGTACAGGATATTCAGATGGTGTACTAGACGAGGTACTGAATGACTTAGTCGATATATCAATCAGTAACAAGTCAAATATCGCTCAGTTGAATGACAGTATTACTCATCTCGTAGTCCAAACCAGCGAAACTAAAAACGAACTTAAAACTGTGCAAACAGGATTAAGTACTTTAGGGAAACAAACTGCTGATGGATTTAATAGAACGGTCCAAAAATCGGAATATGATAAGACAATCAATGAAATAGAAGAACAGCTTGATAACAAGGGTCTTCATATCGGATCTGATAAAGAGGATACAGTTACTACTATTGATGCAAGCGGTGTTAGTGTTGTTGCTTCAGATGGTAAACTATTAGCTCGTTTCGATAAAGTCGATAGCATGCTCGCATATCTAAAAGTGCTGGAGTACCTATGTGCAGGAGCCCACCGTATTGAAGCTAAGAATATCGAAGCAGAAATCACAAGTTTTGTGGGTGGTGTAATTAAAACAGCAAAGATTGATGCATCTATTATTAATTGGATAGGAGATGTTAACTAATGGTATTGTTAAATGGAAATTGGCAAGTTGTGGAATCCACAACACGATCACCTGGTGCCGCAAGGGTAACCTACGAATTACAAGCGCGAATCAATCCGCAATACCATAGTGTCGAGTTGAATAGGGACTATGTAGAAATCCAAGTTACTTACTCAATGAATGTCGGTTATATCTATTCAGGAACTTGGAATTTTTCTGCAACCGGATGCTCCGATGTTGCTGGCGGTGGAACACTTAATGGAAGCGGAACTTTAATAAGTGGAGGCTTTTGGGCATATCACGACAACAACGGAAACTATTCAACAAGTATTTACGCAAATTTAAGTTTTTACTTTTCTTCTGCAGATGCATACCTAGATGGTTCTATTGAACTTCCTAATATTCCTCGAGCGAGTGTTCCTTCTTGGAAAAATGGAAAGAACCGTGTAAAGATGGATGGAACGGATACGATTACGTTAGTTCTTGACAAGAAGGTTCCTGCATATCGACATTCGCTAGTATGGGTGATTGGTGATAGTGGGTACAAATGGCTTAATACCAATGACATTGATACGGAATACACCTTTAAACCAACTGAAGAAATGCTGAAATATTCGACGGACGGAAAATATATTTATGGATATTTAGGAGTCGGAACATATGCTAGTGGTGATCAAAATGCAAAGATGATTGGTTCAATGAATATCAGTTTTTTCATAGACCTTCCTGAAGAGAAGTACGGTCCTATTATTAGCTCTACAACTGTAAAAGAAATCGGAAACACAAAGGTTCCTGAAGATAAAGTGTTTAGGTACTTGTCAAAAAAGAAGCTGTCCATGCAAGCAGAAGTACGAGGCTTCGCAACTGTTAAGAATGTGTATGTAATGCACAATAAACAGCAGTATCCTTTATCTCTCACAGAGGGCTTGTATAGCGTTGATTTAGAGGGTATGACTGACGGAGATATACAATTCGTCATCGAAGACAGCAGAGGCTTCAAAACGATACGAAATTGGCATGGAACGTATGTTCCGTACTTCTATCCTTCCATAACGGATTTCAACGCAGAGCGAGATAATCCGACGGTTAATGAAGGATATGCAAATGCCAAAGGGACCTTTTTTAACGGTGAGAATAATCAGTTAAAAATAGTAATTAAAGACGAGCAAAATCATAGCGTTAATTGTTCGTACACTTCTAACGGAAATAATGTAATTGTTAAGCAACGTGTAAGTGGATATAGCTACGATAAAAACTATAAACTTACGCTTACTATTACGGATTATTACGGTCAGTCTACAGAGCGTACTTACACACTTTCTGGTAACCTTTGGGCAATGATTCTCGGCAAACTTACAGCTAGTTTTCATATGCTTTGGATAAGGAGAAACGGAAACAACCCTTGCGGAATTTATAACGAGGGCGATATGACGACAGTGGGGACCACATACGCAACGGGAAAATTAATTGCGAGTGGCGGCATCGGAATAAAGGGAACAAACACTTTTATTATTAGAAAAGAGTTTTCGGGAACGCATCAGCCATTATCTTCGATGGCTGCGGCTTATATTACAATCCCATTTAAAGTTCCAGATGGATATGAACTGTTGGATATTTATAGAGTTATGCCAGAAATGGCCATTACGGCTACAATCAAATCAGTGTATTCAAATAGCTGCGTTGTCCACGTTTTCAATTCATGGACAAACTGGGCGTCTCCTAGCGGTAAGGTTACAATACATGGAATATTTATCAAGAAGGAGGCGTAGAATATGGCACAAATTGTTTTAAATAACGGACACCTTTATACATTAGATTTCATCCGGCCGAACCAAATAGGCAAAAGCTGCAGGCTGGAAGAAATTAAGATGATCATAGAGGATATGGCCCAGGAGAATATATCCGGAGCAACTGTAAAGGACGAGCCAGGACTAACGAAGATGGGCAATCTCAAACTGAATAGTTTTAGCGTTGATCTTAATCCTAAAACTGAAAAATATAGCATCACTATTTTCTTTGACGAAGTCCCACAAAGCGAAATAGACTTGGCTAAAGAGCGAGCAGAAACAGAAGCAGTATCACACTTTATTGCATTAGGGCTACAAAATGCAGAAATAAAAGATGTTATTAAGTGGTCGAAATTCTTAGAAGATTGGAAGCCGCGAAAATTCCCTTATAAAAAGGGAGAGCGCTTCAAGTTTGGTGGTAATCCCTATGAAGTTGTCGAAGCGGTAACATCAAGTGAAAATAGTACACCTGATAAGGACAACCAACATTACAAGCTATTAAAAGCAAGTGAGAACAGTCAAGATAAACCGAAAGTCGAAATCAAGCCATGGAATGATAAAACAACATATTCTACTGGCGATTTAGTTATCGCTAGAGGAATTGTATTTGTTTCAAAGATTAACAACAATAAGGGAAATGAGCCGGGCTTCGGAACGGCTTGGGACTATCACAAATAAAATTAAATATTGCTATTAAGGCGACCAATGAGGCTGCCTTTTTAGATAGAAAGAAAGAGGAAAAATAAAATGAATGCATTATCACAACTAGTTATTATCGCAGTATTAGTTGAAGCGGTTTGGGAGAACGTTAAGCGCGTATATTCAGCCAATAAGGTTGATCCTAATGTTGTTGGTTCTCTTGGGGTTTCAATTCTTATTTGCTTAGCAACAGGAGCGGATTTATTTCCGCTAGTTGGCATGCCTTTAGCGGTTCCTTTCTTAGGTTCTGTATTAACTGGTATCATCACGGCACGTGGTGCTAATTTCGTAAATGACTTATTCACTCGTTTGAATGGTCCAAAGAAGGAGGCTTAAGAATGTTGAGAGTAGTTGATGAGGCATCATGGCAAGAGGGTATTGATAATACCGCTCTTGATTGCGATGCGGTAATTGTTAAGGCAACACAGGGAACAAGTTATATCAATCCTATTTGCGATAGTTTATATCAAGTTGCAAAATCTGCAGGAAAGTTATTAGGTGTGTATCACTATGCAAGTGGTGGAAGTGCAACTGCAGAAGCTGACTTCTTCTTGGATAACATTCAAGGATATATCGGAGAAGCAATGCTAGTTCTCGACTGGGAATCTGGTGAGAATGCACAATGGGGTAATACAAACTGGTGTAAAGAGTTCTGCGATAGAGTTTACGCGCGTACAGGAATTAATCCAGTAGTTTATGTACAGAATAGTGCAGTGGAGCAAGTCGCAAATCTAACTGACAACGGATTGTGGATTGCACAATACGCGGATAACAATCCTATGGGTTGGGTTGAAAGTCCGTGGAATACTATCACGGTAAACCACATTATGCACCAGTACACATCTACAGGAAGAATTTATGGATGGGATGGTCCATTAGATTTAAGTTTATTCTTTGGTGATGCTACTGCTTGGAATTTATATGCTGGTGCTACAGGACAACCTATTCCAACACCACAAGTACAAGTACAAGAATACACTCAACCAGTACAGTCTAGTGATACTACATACATCGTACAGGCAGGTGATACATTAAGTGGTATTGCTACACGTTATGGCACGACATACCAGCATCTAGCAGCCATTAATGGCATCTCTAATCCGGACATTATTCATGTAGGAGATCACATTGTGATTGATGGCGTAGTGTCACCGCAATCATCTGATGATGAATACTATACAGTGCAACCAGGTGACACACTGTCTGAAATTGCTGCAAGATATGGTACTACATGGCAATGGCTAGCGGAAGTTAACGGAATTGATACTCCGGATTTAATTCATCCAGGTACGACAATCCGAGTTAGATAGGTGACAGTGATATGCCTATAAAGGACCTAATTGCATTATTGGAGTTTAAGGATGGTGTTAGCGCCATCCTTTCAATCCTATTTGTTGTTTCGGTTGTGGTGCAGATTGCACCTATTAGAATTAATCCTTGGGATAGACTGCTAAAGTGGGCAGGTGATCGCATCAACCATAATGTCAATCAAAAGATAGATACGTTAGAGAAAAAGTTGGATGATCATATCGCTACTGATACTGCGCGTCGAGTTGATGACATCCGAAACACTATCTTAGTTTTTGCGAACGAATGTTCAAGAGGTATCGTTCACAGTAAAGAACAGTTCAGATTCATTGTTTCGAAATGTGATGCCTATGAGCAGTACGTAGAAGACAACCATCTAAAAAATGGTGTAATTACTGAAGCTACACGATTGATAAAGGATACTTATCAATCAAGATTAAAACATGATGATTTTCTAAAATAGTTATAAAGCCTACTCTCATTGCGAGGGTAGGCTGTTTTTTTATGGCACCCAGTTTGGCACCATTCTATTATAAATACATAAAAAATCATAAACACAGAAAGTCATAAATCGCTAAAAATAGATAAGAATAACATTTGTCCTTAACCATTATATATATGCCATTGATTCTCATCACTCGCTCCATTAATTTATTAGTCCAAGGTCAGGGGCTTTTTTTTATATCTTTTTCACCTTTTTTGCGTAAAAATCTATATATTTTAGTATTTTTTTATTGTTTTTGACAAAGAGTTTTTACTCTTTTTACTATATTTTATGACGTAGTTCTTGGTATAATATATACAGATGCAATAGTTTGCATAGTTTCAATTGGGGAAACAGGAGAAAAATAGAATGAAGAAATTAAGTGTATTATTGTTAGCGTTAGCAGTTACATTTGGATCTGCTGGTTGCACAAGAAAAACATTATCTGACATTGTTAATGAAAACAATGGAGGTAAAGAAAACAATGGAGGTAAAGAAAACAATACAACAACAGGAACAGACGATAGCTACCATGAATATGAAGTTGGAGATACAGTTCAAACAATGTTCTTTGACTTCTCAGTTTTAGATTATTTATCTACAACAGATATTAATGGGATTACACCAGAAGCTGGAAAACAATTTGTTGGTGTTAAGCTAAATATCGAAAATACATTTAATAAGGATATTACAATGTTCTCATCAGATATAATTATCGAATGGGATAAGTTAAATGCTGATGATCCAGGTGCAGCAGGACCTAATTCTTATTATGATAAGGAAGCCATCTTCAATGAAGAGTTTGAAAAGGAATATACATTGGCTCCTGGAGAATCTAAAGAAGGTGTTCTAGTATTTGAAATTCCTGAAGGTATAACACAAGTAGCAATTACAACACAGGATATTTATGTAGATAAACAAGGTAATGAACATAAAGGTGATGTATATATTGTAAACATCGATTTATCCAAACAATAAAATAAATAAGACTGAGTTATCCGCTGAGATAGCTCAGTTTTTACGTATGAGTTTATTTGAAAATGATAAGCTTTTCGATATGCTATATATTAATAAGGGGGGAAATATATGAGAAACTTTATGCAAGGTGATATCATCCAACATTTTAAAAGAGAGACAGTTGAAAAAGATGGGTTTGAATATCTATATGAATATATTGGCGAGGCTACACACTCCGAATCGCGTGAGAAAATGGTTGTATACCGAGCTTTATATGGAGATAAAGGGTTATACGTTAGACCGTATGAGATGTTTGTAGGGGAAGTAGATCACGAAAAGTACCCAGAAATACGACAAAAATACCGTTTTGAAAAGATTTGATTATAGTGTAATTTTCAAATAAAATAAAAAATTCACAAATAAAATTGATAATTTTTATTATTTTATTTGTACTAATTGGTAATAAATAAAATAAATAATAAATAAAAATGACAATTGCATAAAATTAAATAGTTTGAAAAGTGTCTATCTATAGCCACTTTTTTACATTTTATAGTTTTCAAACAACGTAAAAATAAAGATTAAGATATCAAATTCTTAAGATTTTATAAAGAGGATATGCGTTGACGGTCAATTTGCATGGTGATATTATTTTTTCATCGGAAACGCGAAAGCGCTTTCCACAGTTTCAAAGCCAAATAATTCAGGGGAGGAAAGAAAACTTTTATGAAGAAATTATTTGCGGTTATGACTTCTGCAGTTTTAGCACTATCACTTGTTGGTTGTGGTCCTAAGACAAGCAGCACAGGCGGAAGCTCTAACACAGAATCAACAGTTTCAAACGCTGATAAGCCATTAGTATGGTACAACCGTCAGCCATCTAACAGCACAACAGGTGAGTTAGATAAAGAAGCATTGAACTTCAACAAGGATACTTACTATGTAGGTTTCGATGCTAACCAGGGTGCAGAATTACAGGGTAAGATGGTAGCTGATTACATCGCAGCTCACAAGGATATCATCGACCGTAACGGTGATGGTGTTATCGGTTATGTATTAGCTATTGGTGACGTTGGACACAACGACTCTATCGCTCGTACAAGAGGTGTTCGTAAGGCTTTAGGAACAGCTGTTGAAAAGGATGGCACAATCGACGCTACTCCAGCAGGAACAAACACAGATGGTTCCGCTACAGTTGTTAAGGATGGTAAGGTTGGCGACTTCAAGGTTCGCGAACTTGCTTCTCAGGAAATGAAGAACTCTGCAGGTGCTACATGGGATGCTGCTACTGCAGGTAACGCTATCGGTACATGGTCAGCTTCATTTGGTGATGAAATTGACTTAGTTATTTCTAATAACGATGGTATGGGTATGTCAATGTTCACAGCATGGGCTAAGGAAAAGAAGGTTGCTACATTCGGTTACGATGCTAACAGTGATGCAGTAGCTGCTATCGCTGAAGGTTACGGCGGAACAATTTCTCAGCATGCTGACGTTCAGGCTTACTTAACATTAAGAGTATTACGTAACGCTTTAGATGGTGTTGATATCAAGACAGGTATCGCTACTGCCGACGAAGCTGGAAACGTTCTTAAAGAAGGCGTTGACTACGTATACAACGAAGCAGATCGTTCATTCTATGCATTAAACCTTGCTGTTACAGCTGATAACTACAAGGACTTCATGGATGCAACTAAGACATTTGAACCAGTATCTAAGGAAGTTAAGAGCGACACTAAGAAGGTTTGGTTGAACATTTATAACGCTTCAGACAACTTCTTAAGCTCAACATACCAGCCATTACTTGAAAAGTATGATGACTTACTACACTTGGATGTTGAATACATCGGTGGTGATGGTCAGACTGAGTCAAATATCACAAACCGTTTAGGAAACCCAAGTCAATATGATGCGTATGCTATTAACATGGTTAAGACAGACAACGCTACATCATATACTTCACTCTTAAAGTAATTCAGTAAGATTTTCTAAGAGGCTAGCAGGTAGGCTTTTGAAAACCTGGTAGCCTCTTTCTAAGTAGTTTGTAGTTAACCATACTGCTTATGATTTTTAGTTAAACAGGGGTAAATCAATTATGTCAGAAAGAAATGACAATTTAATCTTGTCGATAAAGGGCATGTCGAAATCATTCGGCAGAAACAGAGTACTTGATCACATCAATTTAGATGTGAAACCCGGCTCAATTATGGGTCTCATGGGTGAAAATGGTGCCGGCAAATCCACTATGATGAAGTGTTTGTTCGGTACATATCAAAAAGATGAAGGAAGTATCTTCCTAGATGGAAAAGAAGTAAGTTTTACTGGTCCAAAAGATGCACTTGAAAATGGTATTGCGATGGTTCACCAAGAACTTAATCAGTGCTTAGAGCGTAGTGTTATTGATAACCTATTCTTAGGACGTTATCCAGTAAACTCTTTAGGTATTGTTGATGAAGGAAGAATGAAGAAGGAGGCTTCTGAGTTATTCCGTAGTTTAGGTATTACAGTCAATTTGACACAGCCAATGCGTACGATGTCCGTATCTGCTCGTCAGATGTGCGAAATTGCAAAGGCTATTTCTTATCATTCAAAGATTATTGTTTTGGATGAGCCTACATCATCATTAACAGAACCAGAAGTTAAGAAGTTATTCCAGATGATGCGTAAACTACGTAGTCAGGGTATTTCCATTATCTATATTTCTCATAAAATGGATGAAATTTTTGATATATGTGATCAGGTGTCTGTATTGCGTGATGGTAAGATGATCATGACAAAAGACGTTACCGACACAAATATGAATGACTTGATTGCGGCGATGGTTGGACGTTCTCTTGATAACCGTTTCCCTCCGGTTGATAATACACCAGGTGAAACGATTCTTTCTGTCAAAGATCTTTCTACGAAGTTTGCACCTTACCTCGATGACGTTAGTTTCGATGTTAAGGAAGGTGAAATCTTTGGCTTGTATGGTCTAGTAGGTGCTGGACGTACAGAGTTAATGGAAACAATCTTTGGCGTTCGTACAAGAGCAGCAGGTCGTGTTTATTACAATGGCAAGCTCATGAACTTCGATAGTGCAAAAGAAGCCATGGACAATGGATTCGCTATGATTACCGAAGAAAGAAAGGCTAACGGATTATTCTTAAAGAGTGATTTAACTTTCAATACTTGTATTGCAAATATGGATCACTATAAGAATGGTATTGTTGTGTCTGATGAGAAGATGAAGAAGGCAACAGTAAAAGAGATTGCCTTGATGCATACGAAATGTATGGGACCGGATGATGCAATTACATCGTTATCTGGTGGTAATCAGCAGAAGATTATCTTCGGTAAGTGGTTAGAAAGAAATCCAAAGGTATTTATGATGGATGAGCCAACTCGTGGTATCGACGTTGGTGCAAAATACGAGATTTATGATTTAATTATCAAGATGGCGAAGATGGGTAAGACAATTATTGTATGTTCATCTGAAATGCCAGAGATTCTCGGTATCACAAATCGAATCGGTGTTATGTCCAATGGACGTCTTGCCGGAATCGTTAATACAAAAGAGACAAATCAGGAAGAACTCCTGAGACTCAGCGCAATGTATTTGTAATCGGAGGGGTTAGACATGAGTCAAAATAACGAAAAATTAGGGGCAGAGATTCTCTCTGTTGATCAGGAAGAAAGCCTACTAAAACCAATTACGGACCACGTAGGTAAGATTCAAGCACAAATCGATGAATTACGTAAAGACGGAACAGATAAGACTGTTGAGTTACTAAACGTAATTCAGATGACAAAGAACGATAAGAGCTTATCAAAGGGCGAAAAGGAAAACCGTATCGCTGAGGCTAAGAAGGCTTTAGAAGCTGCTCAACAAGTTGAAAAAGCAAATAAGCCAGCTGTAGATAAGTTAATCAATGAAGGCGTTACTTATTTAAATCAACATTTTGAAAAGGAATACTATTCAAAGGTTGTCGCAAGTTGCGCTGCTGAAAAAACTCTTGCCGCAAAGAGATATAGCGATCTTTTAGCTGAACTAAAGAATGTTCATGCACAGAATCTTTCTAAGATTACTGGTAATGACGCTGATGCAAAACAAGAACTCAAAGATGAAAACTATGTATATAAAAACAAAGTCTTTGATGCAAAATTAATATATCAAAAAGAATTACAAGCAATTAAGGATCGTAAACACGAAGCGTTTATTCAACGTTATCATTTAATCGATCTATTGAAGATGTCTAAGTTCAGCTTTGCTGAAACACAGGTACAGAAGATTGAACATTACTTATATACATTCAACCGCAAGGATTGGTTATTGCGTAATGGTCTATATCTAGTCATTATTCTTGTTTTTATTGGCTTAGGTATCGTTACTCCAGTTATCAAGAAGACTCCTTTATTTACAGTTAATAACATCTTAAATATCTTACAGCAGGCATCTCCAAGAATGTTCTTGGCATTAGGTGTAGCTGGCGTGATAATGCTTGCAGGTACTGACTTATCCATTGGACGTATGGTGGGTATGGGTATGGTAGCTTCAACAATTATCATGCACAAGGGTATCAACACTGGTGCGGTGTTTGGTAAAGTATTTGACTTCACAAGCCTTCCAGTTGGTGCAAAAGCAGTATTGGCATTGCTTGTGTGTATTATCTTATGTACAATCTTTACTTCCATTGCTGGTTTCTTCAAGGCGAAGTATAAGATGCACCCATTTATTTCATCTATGTCTAACATGTTAATCATCTTCGGTATGGTTACATATGCGACAAAGGGTGTATCCTTCGGTGCTATCGAAAATGATATTCCAGCAATGATTATTCCAAAGATTGGTAACTTTCCAACAATTATCTTATGGGCTGCTACAGCTGTAATTGTTGTATGGTTTATTTGGAATAAGACAACATTTGGTAAGAACCTATATGCAGTAGGTGGAAACCCAGAAGCTGCTGCTGTATCAGGTATTGACGTATTCAAGGTAACAATCATGGCATTCGCAATGGCTGGTGTACTCTATGGATTTGGTGCATGGTTAGAATGTAACCGAATGGTAGGTTCCGGTTCTGCTGCGTATGGTCAGGGTTGGGATATGGACGCTATCGCTGCCTGCGTAGTAGGTGGTGTATCCTTCTCTGGTGGTATCGGTAAGATTTCTGGTGTTGTTGTTGGTGTAACAATCTTTACAGCGTTAACATACTCATTAACAATCTTAGGTATTGATACAAACCTTCAGTTCGTATTCGAAGGTCTCATCATCTTAGCTGCGGTAACATTGGACTGCTTAAAGTACGTTCAAAAGAAGTAATTCAATTTGCGGAAACCAGAAATGGCTTCCGCTTTTTTATATGTTGGTTCTCGAGTATAATACTGATATGGAAATCAATGAACTAAAAGAAAAATATTATTCTCTAGACAATAGTTATGAACGCTACATATTACTTCAAGAATACCAAAATGATCATAGTGAAGATGAAATGGTAAAGGGTATGTTGGAAGTTTTAATGAAGCGGTATGGAAATGCAAAATTAAGAAAACCTGCAGATCATTTTATGCATGCATGCTTAATGATGAAAGTGATGGCAGATGAAAGTTTTGGAAGTTTTGTACTTACAAAGAAAAAGCAGGAATTTCAACAATTCCTACAAGAACTGGCGCTAAATGATGAACAATCTGAATATCTAACTGCAGAGTGGAAACATCTGGCTAGAACCTACATTCGCTTAAGTAAAAAGAACAATTCAAAAACATACTTCTTTGGAATGGGGAAGCGCGATGAACATGTAGTTGTTGGAAATGTGGCAGATGAAATCATAAATATCTTTGTCCGCTTACCAAAGCGACTAGGATACTCAAAAGAAGTTGCAGGTTTGTGTCAGGTAGTGATGGATACATTCCTAGAAGAGTTTCCAAATGATGAGGAAGTATTAAATGGTGCAATCAAAAAGTGAACCAATTGGTTCACTTTTTGATTTAGTCAGCGATTGCAGCGTCTAAAGCAATCTTCATCATATCTGTGAAGGCTGTTTGACGTTGTTCAGCAGTTGTAATTTCTGGTGATACAAAGCTATCAGAAATTGTTAGTAAGCAAGCTGCGTTCTTTCCTAATACATTTGCATTTGAGAATAGTGCAAAACTTTCCATTTCAACACCTAAGCAATGTAGTTCATCTACTACCTTTGGTAGGTATGTAACGTTCTTTTCGCGATAGAATACGTCAGATGAATGAATTAAACCTTCAGTAATCTTCATTCCAAGATTTTCTGCAGCCTTTTTAATCTTTTCATTTAATTCTGCAGATGGCTTAATTGTATCGCTTGTATTTCCGCACTGTTCTTTTGCGAATGAAGATTCGGAATAAGCTGCATCTGCTAGAATTACATCAAATAATTTTAATTCTGGTTGATAAGCACCAGCAGAACCGATACGAATAATGTTTTCTACATCATATTCTGTAAATAACTCGTAAGAGTAGATGCCGATAGATGGCATTCCCATTCCTGATGCCATAACGGATACAGGCTTACCTTTCCAAGTTCCTGTATATCCTTGAACACCGCGTACGTTATTAACTAATACTGGATTCTCCAAGAATGTTTCAGCGATAAACTTTGCACGAAGTGGATCACCTGGCATTAAGACTGTTTTTGCAAACTGGCCTTTTTCGGCACTGTTATGTGGTGTAGACATGATTAATCCTCAACTTTCTTTTCTCTATTATACATGATTTATAGCCAATCTGTATGCATGTATTGTTTATGATCTAGTGTGTAAACTATAAATCCATCTTCGTTGATAATGGCATATGTTCTTGGATGGTTTTCTTTTGGTAAAGAGATGGATCCTGGGTTTAAAAGTAAGATGCCATCTTTTTCATAAGCAGTTGGAATATGCGTGTGACCTGAAAGGAAACTATCTCCCACACTTAGGGTAGGTAGATTATTTGGACCATATACATGGCCGTGTGACATAAAGATTTGATGTGCTCCATGGAAAAGGATATTGTAGTCAGCAGTAATTGGAAAGTTAAGTACCATCTGGTCTACTTCCGCATCACAGTTACCACGTACTGCAATAATCTTATCTTTGAATGCATTCATGATTGAAGTGACTTCTTTTGGAGCATAGTCGCTTGGTAAGTCATTTCTTGGACCGTGATATAAAACATCTCCTAGACAAAGAATTTTATCTGCGTGATGATATGAGAAGGCCTCTTCCATTGCTTTAGCACCTGAAAGAGCACCGTGAATATCGGATACTACTAAAAATGTCTGTGGATTCGTCATATTTCATATACCTCTGCCACTAATATTAGCATATTTTGCGTGTTATAATGTTTACAAGAAGGTAGGGTATATGAAAAATAAGTGTATTGTTGTAGGAGTAACAGCAGGGATTGCTGCATATAAAATTTGTCAGTTAGTTTCCTCACTGAAAAAGCAGGGAAATGAAGTTCATGTCATTATGACAAAGGAAGCAGAGAAGTTTGTAACGCCTCTAACATTCCAAACACTCAGTAATCAAAAGGTCATTACAGATATGTTTACAGTGGATTATACACCAGATGTTCATCATATCTCACTGGCAAAGAAGGCTGATTTATTTGTCGTGGCACCAGCTACTGCAAATATTATTGCGAAGATTGCATATGGCTTAGCGGATGATATGTTAACGACTACATTCTTAGCTTCGACATGTCCAAAGTTAATTGTTCCTGCAATGAATACAAATATGTTAAATAATCCAATCACACAGGATAATATTGCGACATGCCAAAAATACGGTATACATATAATGTGCAGTGGTGCTGGATATCTTGCTTGTGGTGATGTAGGTGCAGGACGTTTACCTGAACCAGAAGAAATCGAAGATGCGATTGCATCTCTTGTAGAAACAGACCGTTATCTAAATGGAAGACATGTTGTGATAACTGCAGGTGCTACGCAAGAAGAGATTGATCCGGTACGATATATTACAAATCATTCAACTGGAAAGATGGGTTATGCATTAGCAAAGGAAGCACGTAATGCAGGTGCTAGGGTAACACTAATTTCAGGGAAGACAAACTTACCAAAACCATATGGTGTTGATGTAGTAGCTGTGACAAGTGCAGCTGATATGGCTAAGAGTGTTATTGATAATTTCGAAAAAGCTGATGTTCTAATCATGTCTGCGGCAGTTGCGGATTATACACCGATTGAAAAGGCAGAACAGAAAATCAAAAAGACAGATGGTGATTTATCCATCGCTCTTAAACGCACACAGGATATTCTTCTAACAATCGGACAGAAGAAGCGTGAAGACCAGATAGTAATTGGCTTTGCGATGGAAACAGAGAATTTATTAGAAAACGCCGCAAAGAAGCTACAAGAAAAGAATGCAAATTATATTATCGCAAATAGTATCCGTGAACCTGGCGCTGGTTTTGGTGTAGATACAAATATTGTCAAAATCATTTCACCAACAAGTGTAGAAGATTTAGGATTATTATCCAAAGATGAAACAGCGAAAGAAATATTGCGCCATTGCCTAAAGAAGTGAGGACAACTATGTTATTAACAATTGATGTTGGAAATACAAATATTTCCATGGGAATTCTTGATGGAGAAAAGATTGTTGGTCGTTATCGTCTTATGACACAAACGACACGTACTAGTGATGAGTACGGTTTCTTCATTACAACATTCTTAAATACATTACAGTTAAAAGCTGCGGATATTACTGGCATTATTATTTCTTCCGTTGTACCAAAACTAATGTATTCTTTAACTTCTGCAGTGATTAAATATTTACATCAAAAACCAATGATTGTAACAAATGAGATGCAGATGGATATCAAACTTGATACAGAGGCACCTAGGTCAATTGGTGCAGACCGTATTGTGAACACAACCTATGCATGGAATACGTTTCATCGCTCATGCATTATTGTAGACTTTGGTACTGCAACGACCTATGACTACATTGATCAAAATGGTGTCTTCCGCTATGTTGTAATTCAGCCAGGTTTAGGTATCAGTCTGAATGCATTAACTTCTATGACGGCTAAGTTACCGGAAATTGAGATTGTAAAGCCAAAGTCTGTACTTGGTACCAATACAATTGAAGGTATGCAAGCAGGTGTTGTATATGGCTATATCGGTTCTGTAGAACACATTATTAAAACAATGAAGAAGGAACTCAATGATCCATCATGCATGGTTATTGCGACAGGTGGTTTAGGTAAGATTATCGCAAGTGAAACAGATGAGATTAATGCATACGATGCGGATATAGCATTTAAGGGAATGAAGATTTTATACGATATCAATAAGGGGAAAGACTATGAAAATCTTTGATTTACATGCGGACTTAGCAGAAGCTATTAAACCATTTTACACAGATGGTAAAACATCCATCTTAAAGAAAGATTGGAGTACTCGTTTTAAACAAGGGCAGATTGCATATACTTCTGCAGCTAGTTTCTTTGTAGGAACAGAGAGCTGGCAAGAGATGCAAGATGTTGTTATGAAAGTGAAGAATGATATTACTGCCTCTGGATATAAAGTTATCTATACCAAGGATGATTTAGATGATGAGCAACAGGGGACAGCATTCTTAATGACCATTGAGGGAATGTGTGGTATTCATGAAGATGTAGAAGAGAAGATTCAATGGTTATACGACGAGGGTAATCGGATTGGTTCACTATGTTGGAATGATCAAAATGCACTTGCGACAGGCAACTCAGGTGATCCTACAAGAGGGTTAACAGAACTTGGTAAGCAAGCAATTGCAAAGATGAATGAATTACATATGATTGTGGATGTATCTCATGCAAATGAGAAGACATTCTGGGATATTCTATCCTGTTCAACGCAACCGGTAATTGCTACCCACTCAAATGCAAAGGGTCGTTGTTTTGTGGAAAGAAACCTTACAGATCAACAGATTCGTGCTATTGCAAGTAAAGATGGCTTAATTGGTATGAATGCATGTTGTTCGTTTATTCATACAGAACAACAAAAACAAGATGCACTACATCTAGCAAAACATGCAAAGTATGTAGCAGATCTTGTTGGAGTAAAACATGTTGCTTGTGGGTTTGACTTCGGTGAGTATTATAATGATGGTGAGGAACATAATATGTATGGTCCTTCTCAGGCACAGAATTTCATCAAAGCATTGCAGCGTGTAGGATTTACAAGTGAAGAAATCAAAGATATTGCATATCGCAATGTTCTGCGCTTTCTAAGAAAATATATGTAAAAAGAAAAGCTCTTGTGCATTTAGCACAGGAGCTTAATTACTTCCAAAGAATATCTGGATAGATTCCAGCTTCCTTCATTTCAGCAATCTTTTCAACTACAAGTGGCTTATCTTCCTGATATGTTACACCGAACCATTGATCCTTAGAGGAAAGTACTTTAACAGTGCACTTACCATCTTTTACCATCTGACCAACTGTTGTAGGAATTACATATTCACACTTCATTGGATTAGATTCTAGATTTGCATGAATTATTCATCAAAGTATACCTCCATGTCGTCAAACACCTTAGCTGTAAATCCCCAGCAGTTCATAGATACTAATGCATTAGGATCCATTTCTTTCCAAGTTCCGTTGTCATCATAAACAACCTTGCCATCCTTACGAGCAATCTTCTGTACTTCGACAATGCTTGTGAGGTTACCGTTTTCGTCTTGTTGGCATACACCACGTGTCACTGTTCCATGGTCTGTAAGTGTGTTATTTGCGGCATAACCAACCATTGCGTAATGGTCATCACTTACTTCTGTTGTTAGGAAGTTATAAATAACTTTATATGCATCTTTACCATAGAAGTCATCTGCGTTGATAATCGCAAATGGTCCATCAACAACACCTTTGCATGAAAGTAATGCATGTGTAGTTCCCCATGGCTTTTCACGTCCTTCAGGTACTGTAATATCAGATGGGACATTGTTAATATCCTGATATGCAAACTTCACGTTCATTCCCTTGGATACGCGGTCTGTTAATGCAGTATGGAATGCTTGTTCATGTTCGTGACGGATGATGAGAACAACATCCTCAAATCCTGCTTCTTTTGCGTCATAGATAGAAAATTCTATGATTGGTTCACCATGGCTTCCGACTCCATCGATCTGTTTCATTCCGCCATAGCGGCTACCCATTCCGGCAGCCAAAATAACTAATGTAGGCTTCTTCATTCTTAATCCCTTTCAATTTTTATTCCTCTGATAATTATATCACGTAAGCACTTTCATTAATTCCTAATTTTTCATAAAATAATAAAAGAAAGAGGACATTTATGAGAGAAATTGTACTAGCTTCACAAAGTCCACGAAGAAAAGAGTTATTAGAGAAAACAGGATTCACATTTATCTGTGATCCGGCTGATATTGATGAGACCATTGACTTGCAGGCAGACCTTGTTGAAGAAAGTAAAAACTTATCCCGTCGTAAGGCAGAAACTGTATTGGAACGACATCCTGAAGCTATTGTTATCGGTAGTGATACTTTGGTTTTATGTGATAACCAAGTTATGGGAAAACCGGAAGATGATGAAGATGCTTTTCGAATGTTAAAGAAACTTCAAAACCATAAGAGCCAAGTGCTAACAAGTTTGTGCATCATCAGCCAAAAGAAGTGCTTTACATATGCGAGTATTGCGGATGTATATTTCGCCGTAATGAGTGATGAAGAGATCTGGGATTACATTTATACAGGAGAAACAAGAGATAAAGCAGGTGCTTACGCAATACAAGGATTTGGTGGCAGATACATCAAAGAGATTCATGGAGATTATTATGCCATTATGGGCCTGCCTTTACAGGTCGTTTATAACGAACTGAAAAACAGTACTGATTATTGATTTTTAGGTGTAGTTTGTTATTATATAAAGGCTATGCCGCTTTAGTATAGTGGTAATACGCATCCATGGTAAGGATGAACGAGCAGTTCAATTCTGCTAAGCGGCACTTTATAAAGAAAAAGCCCTATTTTATGGGCTTTTCTTATTTACTGGCCCCCTTTTGGCCCCCTTTTATAAATTTTTCGATATTTTAGAAGAGGCAAGTGAGGCAATTTTTGAATTTAATTCATTAGTTGCGTTATCGATTACATGAGTATAAACACGCATTGTGGTCGCAACATTACTATGGCCAAGTCGACTAGAAACGGCCACAACCGAAATCGTAGGATCATTAAGAAGCATGGAAGCGTGAGAATGACGCAGGTCATGCAGGCGAATTTTTTTAACCCCAGAGCGCTCTATAAATGAGTTAAAGCGGTCACTAATAGATTGAGTAGCAAGAGGCTGCTTTCCACCAAAGAGATAAGGGCCGCCAGAACGCGCACAGACAGCCTCCAGTTCCTGGAAGGTTAATTCATCCAGGACAATCGTCCGGACGCTTGCTGCGTTCTTTGTAGGCCCTATACCATCAATCCTACGTCGAAATGATTTATTTATTTTTACGCGATTGCCAGGCAGCAGGTCGTCGCATGTTAGAGCCATCGCTTCACCGCGACGCATTCCAGACCAAAAGAGCAGGCGAAACAATGCGTGATAAACAGGATGGTCAACAACAGAAATAAATTGATTGAATTCGTCGACCGTCCACACTTGCATTGTTTTAACTTCATCCGGCCGTTTTTTGAATGGCCGTAAGATTGCAGCTGGATCCTGTAAGCCATAAGCCTGGAACCCAAAGTGGAAAATAGACTTGCACAGCGTCAATATATTATTTTTTGTTGTGCTTGATATTTCTTGCTCCGACAACCACACGCGCCAGGTTTGCATGATAGGCTTTGTTATATCGCGCACGTCCAGTGGAAGAAGCGACGACATATATTTATTAAGACGGCGGTCGCGAAGATCACGCGTTGAACGCGTCACCTCCAGAGTATCGAAATAGGTTGTGGCAAGGGTATGGAAGTCAAAGACATTCCGGCATAATTTATCGCGTGTTTCACGTTCCCAGGCATGCGCCTCGCGTTTGGTAGAGAAGCCACGTTTGCGTTTGGCGCGTTGTTTTCCATCCTGGTCGCGATATTTCACCTGGGCATAATATTTTTTAGTTTTTGGATCTAAAATAACTGACATAATAACCTCCGTTTTTGTTTGACAGAACCGGCGGTCTATGTTTGTATTAGGAACATAGAAAGGTTACTGGTCAAACCTTTTCTGGCAAGAAAAAGCAGAATTAACAATCGCACGTTTTCACCTTCCGAGAGAACCAGGGCGCAAAGTTGTTCTGCTTTTTTTATTTTCTATTTGAAGCGTCTGCGAATTTCCACAACTTCACCAATTACAGTGACAGGCTTATCTGCTATTTCGGCAGGGCTAAAAGTTAAAGTTTGATACATTGGGTTGTTTGGAACCAGCGTAAGGCCGGAGCCGTTTATAACAAGTCGTTTACAAGTTGCCTCGTCACCATTTACCTTTACGATTGCGATTTTTCCAGAGTCAACCACAGGGCTATGCTTTACGACAAGAATATCACCATCCAGGATAAATGGAGCCATTGAGTCGCCCTTTGCGATTAAGCCGAAGTGACCAGTTGCCTGGCTTGGCACAACCTCTATCCATTCGATAATATCTTCTATTGCTTCGATAGGCTCGCCACAAGGCACGACGCCGAGAACTGGTATTTTTGGAACAGAAACAGGAGAAGCTGCAGAAGTAAGTTCGTCGCTGGCCATTTTCTTATATAATTCTACCAATTCAAAGTTTGATAGTTCAGAAATAGGAGGAACCTCCGTGTCGATATTTCTGGCAATGAAGAAATCATAAGCGCGCGTTATATCTTCGTCGTCGACAGTAATAAAGTCGTCGTTTTCAGCATAGGCAACAAGGCCCATTAAGCGTTGTGGATCCATGTTCATGCCTTTAGCCAATTTCTGGATGATTGCAAGTGATGGAATAACACGCTTGCCGGTATTTTCCGGAATAGTGTCATTTTCGAGGACGGAAACGTAGGAACGACTGAGGCCGCAAAGGTCGGCGAAGTCGCGGACGGATAATTTGTGATTTTTTCTGTAATTCTTAATCAAATCCGACAGTTTCATTTTTATATCCTTCTTTCGACCACATTTTACAACATTGTCCAAAATTTTGGTAGAAAGTTGTTGACAAAATAAGTCCAAAATTTTAGACTGTAACCACAGGAGGTTAAAAGATGAAGTACAAGATTAAAGAACTTCGAGA
>QFCH01000860.1_pt1 | contig 46287 bp, 61 predicted proteins | sample 5346071 | NCBI WGS metagenome assembly QFCH01 (sample SAMN09062255, study PRJNA434731) | Human gut metagenome, whole genome shotgun sequencing project. | isolation source: stool timepoint B chromium assembly | host: Homo sapiens | collected 2015
GGGCCTGGATAATCTTTCCCATCTTTTCTCCTCCTGTAAATTCTCTGTCCTTTTCAGTCATTTGGCAGTCTTTCATATCTATCACTTTCTCTTCACGCATATAGCCTTCATATTCTGCACAAATCCCTCATATCTTCATCCCAAAGATGAAAAACTTCCAAATAACGAAAAAGAAAAGAGGCCTTGTAAAATACGCTAAGCATATCTTACAACAGCCCCTTCGATTTGTCTATATACCAGAATTAAACTAATTCAATGATAACTTCCATAGCTGCATCGCCTTTACGTTCACCGATCTTGACGATTCTTGTGTAACCACCGTTACGTGTAGCATACTTTTCAGCTAATTCGCCAAATAACTTATCCTGAAGATTGATCTCTTTAGTATTGGCTTTCTTCTTAGCAGCAGCTGCAGGGATGTCTTTTCTTGTGTAAAGAACCTTTGCCATCTGCTTTCTAGCATGTAAACGGGATGGTCTGTCTTTTTTGATTGTCTTTTCAACTGTGTCAAAAACAACTTTGCCATCTTCTTTAACTCTCTTGCCGTTAGCGTCCTTACGAACAACCTTAGCCTGAACAGTTACTTCATCAAAGTTATCTTTTTCTTTAACACCAAGTGCAATTAAGCCTTCGGCAATCTTTCTGATTTCTTTTGCTTTTGCTTCAGTAGTCTTAATCTTGCCGTAGCATAACAGATCAGTTACCTGATTTCTGAGCAAAGCTTTACGCTGACTGGAAGTTCTTCCAAGTTTTCTATAGCCTGCCATTGTATATCCTCCTTAAAAATCGATAAATTCTAACGGAGCGAATTATTCGTCACTCGGATTCAGCTGAAGTCCAAGTTCTTTCAGTTTGGCAAGAACTTCTTCAAGTGATTTACGTCCAAGATTTCTTACCTTCATCATATCTTCAGCTGTTCTGTTTGTTAACTCCTCAACCGTATTGATACCAGCACGTTTCAGGCAGTTATATGAACGAACGGATAATTCAAGCTCATCAATATTCATTTCAAGAACTTTTTCTTTCTCATTGTCTTCTTTTTCTACCATAACTTCTGCAGTCTTGGCGTTTTCAGAAAGATCAATGAAAAGATTCAGGTGGTCGCTTAACACTTTGGCAGCAAGACTTACAGCCTCGTCTGGTCCAAGTGTACCATTAGTATAGACATCAAGAGTGAGCTTGTCATAATCTGTCACCTGACCTACACGTGTATTCTCAACAGTCATATTGACACGCTCAACAGGTGTATAGATAGAATCTACAGCAAGCACACCGATTGGTAAGTCATCACTCTTATTCTTATCTGAGCTGACATAACCTCTGCCCTTTGTAATTGTAAGCTCCATATAGAGTTTGCAATCAGCACCGCCACTTAATGTAGCAATCACCTGATCCGGATTCATGATTTCGATATCCTGATCAACCTGAATATCGGCCGCTGTAACGACGCCTTCGCCTTCGTATTCAATATAAGCTGTTTTTGGCTCATTGGTCAGACTTGTATTCTTGATTGCCAGACTTTTGATGTTCATGATAATTTCAGTAACGTCTTCCTTAACGCCAGGAATTGCACTGAACTCATGGACAACACCGTCAATCTTTACATGACTGACAGCAGCACCTGGGAGAGAGGAAAGCATGATTCTTCTTAAGGAATTACCAAGAGTAATTCCATAACCTCTCTCTAAAGGCTCAACTACAAAACGTCCGTATTTGTTATCTTCTGATATCTCTGCAATCTCTATTTTCGGTTTTTCAAAATAAAACACTAAATTGGCCCTCCTTTATGGGTTTAAAACTAATTGAGGGTAGTCCATCAGCCTGTCAAACAAGCTAAAAATTATTATTTAGAATACAACTCAACGATAAGCATTTCGTCAACAGGAACATCGATCTGCTCTCTTAATGGAAGAGCTTTAACTTCACCTTTCAGGTTTTCCTGATCTGCTTCGAGCCATTCAGGAACCATTCTGCCGCCGGCCATCTCAAGAATGTCTTTGTATCTCTGTGAAGTTTTGAATTTTTCTCTGATTTCAACAACATCGCCAGGTTTTACCTGATAAGAAGGAATATTAACAAGCTTGCCATTTACAGAAACATGCTTGTGATCTACGATCTGTCTTGCTTCTTTACGTGTTCTTGCAAAACCAAGTCTGAAAATAATATTATCAAGACGGCATTCCAACATAACCATGAGGTTTTCACCTGTCTGGCCTTTCATCTGGCTTGCTTTAGCAAAGTAGTTTCTGAAAGGTTTTTCCAGAACACCATAGATGAATTTAGCTTTCTGTTTTTCTCTTAACTGATTACCGTACTCGGATTTTTTTCTATTGCCTCTAATAGACTGTCTGTTGGACTTCTTATCTACACCAAGGTAGAGTGGGTCAAGTCCAAGGCTTCTACATCTTTTTAAAACTGGAACCATTTCTCTAGCCATATCTATTACACCCTCCTATTAGACTCTTCTGCGTTTTGGCGGACGGCATCCGTTATGAGGAACAGGTGTTACGTCTCTGATGCTTGTAACTTCAATACCACATGCCTGTAATGCACGGATTGCGGCTTCACGACCTGAACCAGGACCCTTAACCATAACTTCTACTGACTTCAGACCATGAATAAGTGCAGCCTTTGCAGCTGTCTCTGCTGCCATCTGTGCAGCATAAGGAGTTGACTTACGGCTGCCTCTGAAGCCAAGACCACCAGCACTTGCCCATGATAAAGCATTGCCTTCTGTATCTGTAAGTGTAACAATTGTATTATTAAAAGATGACTGAATATGTGCCTGACCACGTTCAACGTTTTTTCTGACACGCTTCTTTGTAACTTTCTTTGTCACTTTCTTAGCCATTGATCATTAACCTCCTGAATTACTTCTTCTTGTTTGCTACTGTCTTCTTAGGACCCTTACGAGTTCTTGCGTTTGTCTTTGTCTTCTGACCACGAACTGGAAGGCCTTTTCTGTGACGGATTCCTCTGTAGCAACCAATTTCCTGTAATCTCTTGATATTAATTGCGATCTCTCTACGAAGATCACCTTCGATTAAGATGCTGTCTGCATCGATTGCATCACGGATTTTACCAACTTCTTCATCTGTTAAGTCTCTAACACGTGTGTCTGGATTAACTCCAGCTTCCTTTAAAAGGCGGTTTGAAGTTGCTCTACCGATACCATATACATAAGTAAGGCCGATTTCAATTCGTTTATCTCTTGGTAAGTCAACACCACTGATACGAGCCATGTAATTACACCTCCGATAGTTGTCCTAAACAGGGGCAAAACTGTAACACACATATTGCTATGTGCGGTGAAATGCTTACAGCGCTTCCCACTGTTCTTATATTTATTCTTGTTCTTATATTAGTAAATTGCATCGCCATTTTGACGGTCATGACGACACGTTGATCTAGCGTGATCAATAAATTTTATATAATAGTGAGGCTTACACCCATCCAGGTGTATCCCACTGCAGCCGCATAACATCGATTGCCGGAATAAGGCAATACTGTTACTACAGACAGAAATACAGAGTAAAATTAACCCTGTCTCTGTTTGTGCTTAGGATTCTCGCAGATAATTCTGACGCTTCCTTTTCTCTTGATAACCTTGCATTTCTCGCAGATAGGCTTTACAGAAGATCTTACCTTCATTATAAATCTCTCCTTTCATAGAATGTACATCCACATACGCAACCCCGTTCCTCTTAGAACGGTGGCCATGTATCGGCTGCTCATTCCATTTTAGAACGCTCGCCGACTATTATATCATATGAAAATATAGAAATCAAGCAGTTTTTTTCTTATTTTACTTATCTCTCCAAATAATTCTGCCCTTAGTCAGATCATATGGGGAAAGTTCAATCGTTACCTTATCTCCCGGTAAGATTTTAATAAAATTCATTCTGAGCTTGCCGCTGATATGTGCCAATACAACATGTTTATTCTCAAGTTCAACTTTGAACATGGCATTTGGCAGCTTCTCAACAACTACGCCTTCAACTTCGATGACATCTGCTTTTGACATTTATTTGTCCTCCTGATTTTCTTTCCTGTTTTCAAAGGTTTGAATTGCTTTTACAATATCTGCATCGGTAATCTCTGCATCCATCCGAATATTAATCTTTTGCGTATGCAGCGGATTTTTTCTTTTTGGATTCGATACCGTCCACTTTATACCGTTTGCCACATAGAGAAATTGATCATCTGAAGCTGTGATAATATAAAGTTTGTTCTGGTCTCTTCCCTGTCTGGATCTTACCAGCTGACCTTTTGGATATCTGTCTGATAACGTTTTATTCTTCATCATTATCACCTATCGAAGCGTCAGTATCTCACATCCGTCTTTTGTTACAAGAATTGTATTCTCATAATGTGCAGATAAAGAACCATCATCTGTTACAATTGTCCAGTCATCATCTTCACAGGCAACTTCCCATGTACCGGCATTGACCATCGGCTCGATTGCCAATGTCATGCCCGCCATCAGGCGAATGCCTCTTCCCTTCGTTCTGAAGTTCGGAATCTCCGGATCCTCATGAAGATGCGTTCCGATTCCATGACCTACAAGATCACGAACCACTGAAAAACCGTTTCCTTCAACATAATCCTGGATAGCAGCGGAAATCTCATGTAAATGATTCCCTTCTTTTGCAAAACTGATACCTTTAAAAAAGCTTTCTCTGGTTACGTCGATCAGTCTCTGTGCTTCTGCACTGATTTCTCCGACTCCCCATGTTCTGGCTGCATCTGAATGATAGCCTTTGTAAATGAGCCCTGCATCCAGACTGACGATATCTCCTTCTTTCAGGACTCTCTTATCAGTTGGGATACCGTGAACAACCTCATCATTAATGGATACACAGATGGAAGCCGGAAATCCGTTATAATTCTTGAAATTCGGAACGCAGCCGAAATCACGGATAATCTCTTCTCCCAGTCTGTCAATATCAAGTGTTGTCATTCCCGGTTTTAATGCCTTGTGCAGTTCCTCATGGGTAATGGCCAGCAATCTTCCAGCTTCACGCATAAGTGCAATCTGCTTCTCAGACTTTACTGTTACTGCCATATTATTCTCCCAGAATCTTCATGATATCTTCGAAGACTTTGTCCATTGACTGTGTACCGTCTACTTCAACAAGTACTTTTCTTGCTGAATAGAAGTCAATCAATGGCTGTGTCTGAGTATGATAAACATCCAGACGTTTCTTAACTGTTTCCGGTTTGTCATCATCTCTGAGAATGAGCGATTCACCGCACACATCACATTTACCTTCAACCTTTGTAGGATTGAATACGACATGATAAGTTGCTCCACATCCAACACAAGCACGGCGACCGGACATTCTATTGATTATATTCTCATCTGGAACATCGATATCAATCGCATAATCCAGCTTTTGTTCAATAGCATTAAGGGCTGCTTCCAGTGCTTCCGCCTGAGGAATTGTTCTTGGGAAACCATCCAGAATATAGCCTTTTTCACAGTCAGCTTGTTGAATTCTATCAACGACGAGATCGCAGACCAGTTCATCCGGTACAAGGAGGCCTTTATCCATGTATTCTTTGGCTTTAGCGCCCAGTTCAGTACCATTCTTGATGTTGGCTCTGAAAATATCTCCGGTTGATATATGTGGGATTCCGCATTTTTCGGCAATCATTTTAGCCTGAGTACCTTTACCGGCACCCGGTGCTCCAAGCATAATTATTTTCATAATTATCCTCCAATCATATGTCCAACAATTAATTAATAGTAACTTTATAACAGCAAGTATTCAGCCTTCGATAAATCGAACGCTGAATCTTTGCATTGTTATACATCTGTTGTAAAATCGAACTTACTTGCTGAAAATACCAGTCAAGTGTCTCTGTTCAACTTTTGAATCGATCTGTCTGATTGTTTCAATAATAACACCAACAATAATGATCAATGATGTACCGCCAAAGGATACATCGGCACCGAATAAACCTGAGAAAATGATAGGTACCAGTGCAACAATCAGAAGACCAACAGCACCGATCACAATCGTGCTGTTTGATACAGACTGCAAATATTCTGCTGTCTGCTTGCCAGGTCTGTGACCTGGAATAAAACTGCCTCTTTCTTTCAGACGTTCCGCTACTTCAACAGGGTTGAATGTAATGGATGTATAGAAATAAGCAAAAGCAACAACCAGTACAATATAGATGATAACACCGATACTGTAAACTGGAGCTGACATATTAAACCAGTTATTCTGGTTCAAAACTTTGACAATCTCACCGAAAATACCACTTGGAGTCTTACCAGCAAATGTTGTGATCAGACTTGGCAGTGACATTAATGAACCGGCAAAGATAACAGGGATAACGTTTGCTGAATTCACTTTAAAAGGAATATAATCACCAACGCTTCCCACGCTGCGTCTACCCTGAACCTTTGATGAATTCTGTACAGGAATCTTGATGTAAGCATCCTGCAGATAAACAACAAAAACAAACATGAACAAGATAACAGCAACAATAATGATGAGAGCAAGACCAGCTTTAACAATGTTCTTGCCGCTCATGAATGTATCATACAGTGTTTTGAAATCCTGCGGCAGTCTTGAAATGATGTTGAATAAAAGGATCATGGAGACACCATTTCCAACGCCGTGCTTTGTGATCTCTTCACCGAGATAAATCAGTACGCAGGCACCTGTAACAAGTGCAACGACCACAATAACCAAACCCAGTGCATTCTTAGATGCCAGATATCCACCACGGTAGAATCCGATACCCATAGCAAGAGACTGGATGGCAGCCAATACGATAGAAAGATAAAAAGTATACTCTTTCATCTTCTCACGTCCATCCTGATCCTTCTGCATCTCTTCGAGAGAAGGAATAATGATGGTCATCAGCTGCATAATGATTGATGATGTGATGTATGGTGTAATACTCAGTGCAAATATTGACATCTGACTGAATGAACCACCGGTCATCATATCAAAAAGATCCATTGCTCCATTTGACTGGTTGGCAAACCATGAAGCAAAGACATCCCGGCTTACGCCAGGAATTGGTATCTGAGCACCAAACCTGACGACAACCAGAATCAAAAATGTAAATAAAAGTCTTTTCTGAATATCAGGGACTTTTAATATATTTTTGAGACTTGCACCATTTGAATTGGTATTAGCCATTAGATCACCTCTGTAGTTCCACCAAGAGCCTGAATCTTTTCTGCAGCACTCGCACTGAATGCGTTTGCTTTAACTGTTAATTTCTTTGTAAGCTCACCGTTGCCAAGGATCTTAACGCCGTCTTTAGGGTTTTTGATAACGCCGTTTTCAACTAATGTTTCGATTGTAACAACAGTACCATCTTCGAATCTGTTTAATTCTGTGATATTGATGCTTACGATATCTTTTGTATTTCTGTTTGTGAAGCCTCTCTTAGGAAGTCTTCTGTATAAAGGCATCTGGCCACCTTCAAAACCTGGTCTTGGAGCGCCGGAACGTGCCTTCTGACCTTTGTGACCCTTACCTGCAGTCTTACCATTGCCTGAACCATGACCACGGCCTACTCTGAAGTTAGCGCTGTGTGTGGAACCTGCAGCTGGTTTTAATTCTGATAAGTTCATTACGTGCACCTCCTTGCAATCTGAATTAGATTTCTTCTACTTTTACTAAATGCTTAACCTGTGCAACCATGCCTCTTGTTGCTGCATTGTCCGGTAATTCAACTGTCTTGTTCAGCTTCTTGAGACCAAGAGCTTCAACAGTTTTCTTATGTTTAGGAATTGCACCAATTGTAGATTTAACTAAAGTAATCTTTAATTTCTCTGCCATTACAAACGCCTCCTTAACCTAAAATCTCTTCGATGGATTTGCCGCGCTTCTTAGCAACTTCTTCTGGAGTTACAAGATTGCTGAGACCCTCGATTGTAGCAAGAACAACGTTCTGTTTGTTGTTGGAACCAAGAGATTTTGTACGGATGTTCTTGTAGCCGGCAAGTTCCAGCACGTTACGTGCAGGACCACCTGCGATGATACCAGTACCCTGAGGAGCTCTCTTCAGGAGAACGGAAGCACCACCGAACTTTCCTAAATTATCATGTGTAATACTTAAGTTCTCATCAAGTGGAACTTCGATTAATTTCTTGATTGCATCTTCTTTTCCTTTGCGGATTGCTTCAGGAATTTCAGTTGCTTTACCTAAACCAGCGCCAACATGTCCGTTGCCGTCACCAACAACTACTAAAGCTGCAAATCTCATGTTACGTCCACCTTTTACAACTTTAGTTACACGTTTAATTGACACTACTTTTTCTGTTAATTCTAATTGACTAGCATCAATAATTGTACGTTTCATGTGTTCTCCTCCCTGTGCTAGAATTTAAGACCAGCTTCTCTAGCTGCATCAGCTAAAGCCTGAATCTTACCCTGATAAATAAATCCGCCTCTATCGAAGACAACTTCTGTAATACCTTTTTCAAGAGCCTTTTTAGCAACAGCAGTACCTACAGCTGCAGCAGCTGCAACATTGTCTGTATACTGTAATTCGTCTTTGATAGCTTTTTCCATTGTGGAAGCAGCTACAAGTGTATTACCAACAGTATCGTCGATAATCTGAGCGTATATATGATTATTACTTCTAAACACAGATAAACGTGGGCGCTGTGCAGTGCCTACTAAATGATGACGCAGTCTTCTATGTTTTTTAACACGAATCTCACTTCTGGATTGTTTGTTAACCATTCTATTCACTCTCCTTTAATTATTTCTTACCAGTCTTACCAACTTTACGTCTGATTACTTCATCAGCATACTTGATACCCTTGCCCTTATATGGCTCAGGTCTTCTCTTGTCTCTGATTTCAGCAGCGTACTGGCCAACTTTTTCTTTGTCGATACCTGATACAATGATAATGTTCTGACCTTCAAGAGTTGTTGTAACACCTTCCGGATCAGTCATTTCTACAGGATGTGAATAACCTAATGATAATACAAGAGTCTTACCCTGTTTCTGAGCTCTGTAACCTACACCGTTTACTTCAAGTTTCTTTGTGTAACCTTCAGTAACACCAACAACCATGTTGTGGATGAGTGTTCTGGTTAATCCGTGTAATGATTTCATCTTCTTTAAATCGTTTGGTCTTGTAACTACAACGTGACCATCTTCGATTTTAATCTCCATTTCAGGTGCTAAAGCTCTAGCAAGAGTTCCTTTAGGACCTTTTACAGTCACATTATTATTTTCTGCTATCTCAACAGTAACGCCTGCAGGAATAGCGATTGGCATTCTTCCGATTCGTGACATGCCCGTACCTCCTTACTTAAATTGCAGGAGCATTCCGCTCCGTTTTCAGTAGATTTGTAAATTTGACTTATATATTATACTAGAATATAATATCGATTTCAAGCTTTAAGCGATTCTTAAAGCAGATTGCATTGCACACAGGCCGAATAAGCAGTTTTTGCTTATCCGCATCCCTTGCCCTATGCTCTGCGTTTTATCTTTTAATTACCAAACAAATGCTAAAACTTCGCCGCCAACGTTCATGGCTCTTGCTTCTTTATCTGTAACGATACCTTTGTTTGTGGAAATGATAGCGATACCTAAACCGCCAAGTACCTTAGGCATATTTTCTACACCTGCGTATACACGAAGACCAGGTTTGGAGATTCTCTTAAGTCCAGAGATAACCTTCTGGTTCTTATCAACACCATATTTCAGTGTGATCTTAATTGTTTTAACAACGCCGTCTTCTACGATTTCGTATGCTTTGATATAACCTTCATCTAAAAGGATTCTTGCGATCTCTGTTTTGATCTTTGATGCAGGAACATCAACTGTATCATGTTTTGCAGTGTTCGCATTACGGATTCTTGTCAGCATATCTGCGATTGGATCTGTCATTCTAAGGTTCCTCCCTTCCTAATCTTACCAGCTTGCTTTCTTAACACCCGGAATTTCGCCCTTGTAAGCTAATTCACGGAAACAAATTCTGCAGATACCATACTTTCTTAAGTAAGCGTGTGGACGTCCGCAAATTCTGCAACGATTGTATTCTCTTGTGGAGAATTTAGGTTTGCGCTGCTGTTTGATTTTCATTGCTGTCTTAGCCATGAAACACTACCTCCTTATTTTACGTATGGCATACCGAATAAACGGATTAATTCACGAGCTTCTTCATCAGTGTTGGCTGTTGTAACGAAGATAACATCCATACCTCTGACTTTGTCTACCTTATCGTATTCGATTTCAGGGAAGATCAGCTGCTCTTTGATACCAAGGGCATAGTTACCTCTGCCATCGAAGGAGTTTGCGCTGACACCTCTGAAGTCACGTACTCGTGGCAGTGCCAGGTTGATCAGACGATCTGCGAAATCATACATTTTTTCGCCTCTTAATGTTACTTTACAACCGATTGGAAGGCCTTCTCTGATCTTGAAGTTAGCGATAGATTTTTTAGCCTTTGTGACAACAGCTTTCTGACCTGCGATGATCTCAAGATCTTTAACTGCTGAATCCAATACTTTGGAGTTGTCTTTTGCTTCGCCAACGCCCATGTTGATAACGATCTTGTTGAGCTTTGGAACCTGCATGATATTCTTATAACCAAACTTTTCGATCATTGCTGGAACGATCTCATTGTTGTATTTTTCCTGTAATCTGTTCACCGTCATGTCCTCCTTTCGTCAATTAATCAATTACTACTGCAGCCTGATCTTTAACCTTTGCTGCACGAACTTTTTTACCGTCAACGATCTGATACTGAATTCTTGCCGGCTTACCATTGTAAAGGTACATAACGTTTGAAGCATCGATAGGACCTTCTGTATGGATGATACCGCCCTGCTGATTAGCCATAGAAGGTTTTGTATGTTTGGTGATCATGTTGAGACCTTCAACGTATACAACGCCTTTTTTATGGTTGATAGCAATAATTTTACCGGACTTGCCTTTATCTTTACCAGCGATAATCTGAACCATATCGCCTTTTTTAATTCTCATTGTTGCTGACACGGTCGCCACCTCCTTACAGAACTTCTGGTGCCAGTGAAACGATCTTCATGAACTGTTTTTCACGTAACTCTCTTGCTACTGGTCCAAAGATACGTGTACCTCTTGGGTTTCCGTCATCTTTGATGATAACAGCAGCATTTTCGTCGAATCTGATATATGAACCATCTTTACGGCGAGCGCCTTTAACTGTACGAACAACAACAGCTTTTACTACATCACCTTTTTTAACAACTCCGCCTGGTGTTGCATCTTTAACAGTAGCAACAATCACATCACCAATGTTGGCATATCTTCTTGTTGAACCACCCATAACGCGGATGCAGAGCAGTTCTTTTGCGCCTGTATTATCAGCAACACGAAGTCTTGTCTCCTGTTGAATCATGACTTTACCTCCTGAATTCTACTGAACTAATTATTTAGCTTTTTCGACAATTTCAACAAGTCTCCATCTCTTATCTTTTGATAAAGGTCTTGTCTCCATTACTTTAACTCTGTCACCGATGTTGCATTCGTTGTTTTCATCGTGAGCTTTTAATTTGTATGTTCTATCTACGATCTTCTTGTACAGAGGATGTTTTACACGGTCTTCAATGGCAACAACAATTGTTTTGTCCATTTTGTTGCTGACAACTCTACCTACTCTTGTCTTTCTAAGATTTCTTTCTTCCACGACAATAGTCTCCTTTCTCCGCCAAATTATTCAGCAGCGTTAGCCTTTTCAGTGATCACTGTCTGAATTCTGGCAATATTTTTGCGAACTTCTTTGATTCTGCTTGTGTTTTCTAACTGGTTAGTAGCATTCTGGAATCTCAGATTAAAGAGTTCCTTCTTAGCTTCTACTAATGCCTGAGTTAATTCGTCAACAGACTTTGTATTTAAATCTTTTACATATTCATTAGTTTTCACTGTTATCACCGCCTTCTAAATCTGCGCGAGAAACGATTTTGCATTTAACAGGGAGCTTATGAGTAGCCAGACGAAGAGCTTCTTTTGCAACTTCTTCAGGAACGCCTGCGATTTCGAACATTACGCGACCTGGCTTAACAACTGCTACCCAGTATTCCAGTGTACCTTTACCGGAACCCATACGTGTTTCAGCTGGTTTTGTAGTTACAGGTTTATCAGGGAAAATTTTAATCCAAACTTTACCACCACGTTTGATGTAACGTGTCATGGCAACACGGGCTGCCTCGATCTGGTTGGATTTGATCCAAGCAGGTTCCAGTGCAACGATACCGTATTCACCATAAGAAATTTTATTACCACGCTGTGCTTTTCCGGCCATGGAGCCACGGAACTGCTTACGACGTTTTACTCTTTTTGGCATTAACATTATTTATCGCTCCCTTCCTTATTGCCCTTTACTGGAAGAACTTCGCCATGGTAGATCCATGTCTTAACACCAACTTTACCGTAAGTTGTGTTAGCTTCTGCGAAGCCATAATCGATGTCTGCTCTTAATGTCTGAAGTGGAATAGTACCTTCGCTGTAGAACTCTGTACGAGCCATATCAGCACCGCCCAGACGTCCGCTTACGCTAGTTTTGATACCTTTAACGCCGCCTCTTGAACGCATTGTCTTCTGCATAGAAGACTTCATAGCACGTCTGAAGGAGATACGGTTTTCAAGCTGTGCAGCAATGTTTTCTGCAACAAGCTGAGCGTCACATTCAGGCATTTTAACTTCTTTGATATCAATTAAAAGCTTTTTGTTTGTGAACTGTTTCAGTTCTGCTTTAACTTTTTCGATTTCAGAACCCTGACGTCCGATTACAACGCCTGGTTTAGCTGTATATACGATTACTTTTACTCTGTCAGATGCTCTTTCGATTTCAATCTTGGAAACACCGGCACTGTATAATCTCTTCTTAAGGTATGTTCTGATCTTGTGGTCTTCGATCAGATTATCAGCAAAATCAGCATCAGCATACCATCTGGAATTCCAATCCTTAATAACACCGACTCTGAGGCCGTGAGGATTAACTTTCTGTCCCATTGCTTACTCCTCCTTATCTTTCATTCAGCACGATTGTGATATGGCTCATTCTCTTTTCGATTCTGTAAGCTCTGCCCTGTGCTCTAGGCTGAATTCTCTTCATGATCGGGCCATTGCTTGCGTAGCACTCTTCGATGAAGAGTTTGCTTCTGTCCATACCATTGTTGTTCTCTGCGTTTGCAATTGCTGATTTTAATAATTTATCGATAACTGTTGAAGCATATCTTGGGTTGTATGCTAAAATTGCTAATGCTGTTTCTACATCCTTGCCTCTGATTGCGTCAAGAACGAAACAAGCTTTCTGAACAGGAATTCTTGCAAAAGACAGCTTTGCGCTTGGTCTTGTGTCCTTATTGCTGTTTCTTTCTCTCTTGATCTGGGATCTATGTCCTTTAGCCATGGATGAAAGCCTCCTTTCAAACTATAATCTTAACGTCTTGATTTCTTTTCGTCTTTACCATGTCCTCTGTATGTTCTTGTTGCTACAAATTCACCTAATTTGTGACCAACCATATCTTCTGTGATATATACTGGAACATGTTTTCTGCCATCGTGTACTGCGATTGTATGTGAAACCATCTGTGGGAAAATAGTTGAACGGCGTGACCATGTCTTGATAACTGACTTATCGCCTGCTGCGTTCATAGCGTCTACTTTTTTAAGTAAGCTCTCATCTGCAAATGGTCCTTTTTTAAGTGATCTGGCCATAATCTAACCTCCTTATTTAATCATGCTTCCGTCGCGTCTTCTTACGATCATCTTGTTAGACTGTTTATTCTTCTTACGAGTCTTATAACCCAGAGCTGGTTTACCCCATGGAGTCATAGGACCGGAACGACCGATAGGCGCACGACCTTCACCACCACCGTGTGGATGGTCATTAGGGTTCATTACGGAACCACGAACAGTAGGTCTAATACCCATGTGACGCTTACGTCCTGCTTTACCGATATTGATCAGTTCGTGATCAATGTTGCCAACCTGTCCAACAGTAGCTCTTGCCTGGATAGGAACAAGTCTCATTTCACCTGATGGCAGTCTTAATGTAGCGTATTTGCCTTCTTTAGCCATCAGCTGAGCAGCGTTACCAGCGGAACGAACAAGCTGTCCGCCCTTACCTGGGTGAAGCTCAACGTTGTGTACCATTGTACCTACAGGAATCTGAGCCAGTGGTAAGCAGTTACCAAGCTTGATTTCTGCTTCAGGTCCGTTCATAAGAACTGCGCCAACCTGTAAGCCGTTAGGAGCGATGATATATGCTTTCTGACCATCTGCATAGCAGATCAGAGCGATATTTGCTGTTCTGTTTGGATCGTATTCGATAGACTTAACAGTTGCAGGAATACCATCTTTATATCTCTTAAAATCAATGATTCTGTATTTTCTCTTAGCACCGCCGCCGCGATGTCTTACTGTAATTTTACCCTGAGCATTACGACCAGCTTTGCTGTTCTTGGATACTGTAAGGGACTTCTCTGGTGTTGACTTTGTGATCTCAGAGAAATCGGAACCGGTCATATGTCTTCTGGAAGGTGTATATGGGTTATATGTTCTGATACCCATTTCGTTCACTCCTTTCAAGTGTCTGATTTATTGTCATGCTTATTTGCATATAATTCGTTGTGCCTTACGGCCTGATCTTAAAGGCCTTCGAAGATTTCGATGTCAGCACTTTCAGCTGTCAGTTTAACGATAGCTTTCTTTGTCTTTGCTGTCTTACCAAATGTCATACCGCGTCTCTTTGTCTTACCATCGTAGTTCATAGTATTAACACTTGCTACCTTTGTTCCAGCGAACATTTTTTCAACAGCTTCTTTAACCTGAGACTTTGTTGCATCCGGATGAACCAGGAATGTATACTTCTTATCAGCCATTGCATTCATACTCTTTTCAGTGATGACTGGTTTGAGGATGACATCATAATATTTTAAATCTGCCATTATGCATAAACCTCCTGAATTGTTGCAACTGCATCCTGTGTCAGTACAAGTGTATCGTACTTCAGAATGTCATATACGTTAATAGTATTTGTAAGAGCAGTCTTTACTGTAGGAACGTTGTTAGCGGATTTGATAACGTTGTCGTTCTTTTCATTTAAAACAACCAGAGCTTTTTCAGCCTTTAAGTTATTCATAACTGCTACGAATTTCTTTGTTTTGATTTCGTCAAGTTCGAAAGAATCAAGAACAATAAGCTTGCTTTCATTAACCTTTGTTGTTAATGCAGACTTAATAGCCAGTCTTCTTTCTTTCTTGTTTAATTTGATTGAGTAATCTCTTGGCTTTGGAGCGAATACTACGCCACCGCCTGTCCACTGTGGAGATCTTGTTGAACCCTGTCTTGCATGACCTGTTCCTTTCTGTCTCCATGGCTTTCTGCCGCCGCCGCTTACTTCAGAACGTGTCTTTGCGCTCTGTGTTCCCTGACGGGATGCTGCAAGCTGAGCAACTACTGCCTTGTGCATGAGATTTTCATTAACTTCTACACCAAATACGGCATCATTCAGTTCGATTTCTCCAACCTGATTACCTTCAATATTGTAAACAGATAACTTTGCCATCTGTAATGTCCTCCTTTCTCAAACCAATTAAGCTTTTACTGATTCTTTCAGCATTACTAAAGATTTCTTTGGTCCAGGTACTGCGCCCTTAACCAGGATAAGGTTCTTTTCAGCGTCAACGCTTACAACCTCAAGGTTCTGAACTGTAACTCTTACTGCACCCATGTGACCTGGCATATGTTTGCCTTTGAATACACGGCCCGGAGTTGTTGCTGATCCGTTAGAACCTGCATGTCTGTGATATTTGGAACCATGAGCCATAGGTCCTCTGGACTGTCCATGTCTCTTGATTGCACCCTGGAAGCCTTTACCTTTTGATTTAGCTGTTGCATCTACTTTGTCACCAGCAGCGAATACGTCTGCTTTGATTTCCTGACCTAAAGTATAGCTTTCAGCATCTTCCAGTCTGAATTCCTTAAGAAATCTCTTAGCTGTTACGCCAGCTTTTGCAAAATGGCCTTTCTTTGGTTTGTTGACCAGTTTTTCTCTGATGTCGCCAAAACCAACCTGGACTGCACTGTAACCATCATTCTCAACTGTCTTAACCTGTGTTACTACACAAGGGCCAGCCTGAAGAACTGTCACCGGTGTTAAAACTCCGTCTTCACTAAAGACCTGAGTCATACCAACTTTCGTTGTCAAAATTGCTTTCTTCATAAAGAATGCACCTCCTGTTTAAATCTACAGCGGAACGCTATTGCGTTCATCCTAGACGCATTGAGTACATCTTCGACTTTCGTCAGAATCTATATCAACCCAATACCTAAGGATTGTTTTCAATGTTATTATTTTGTTTTCATCTTGATGTCGATGTAAACGCCAGCAGGCATTTCCAGTCTGGATAATGCATCAACTGTTTTCTGATTTGGAGCGATGATATCGATCAGTCTCTTATGTGTACGCTGTTCAAACTGTTCTCTGGAATCTTTGTATTTGTGAACTGCTCTTAAAATTGTAACAACTTCCTTCTTTGTTGGAAGAGGAACTGGACCGCTCACCTTAGATCCTGTTTTCTTTACAGTTTCGATAATTTTACCAGCGCTCTGATCGATTAATTTGTGATCATACGCTTTGAGTGTAATTCTCATTACTTGACTTGCCATAAAAAAAGCCGCCTCCTTTTCGCACTATTCATTAAGTACGACAAGCGGTGACTGTACACTTTCCCGTGTGTTTCCTGATATCAACACACACTTATTCTGTCTTACATTCTCTTATAGACAGACCTTGTTAACTTTGTACAGTGACTTGTCGCCAGTTTTCTAACTTGACATTCGCTCCACGGAACACCTGCGCAACCCTCGCAGCAACCTCTCGCTTCATAGCTATCAATGTCACAAGCTTTTTTAGTATATACCATAAAACACAGGAATGCAAGTGTTTTTTTGAAAAAGCTCAAACTTTTTATGTATTTGTTTGTATACACAAAAAGTTTTGTCTGTTAAGGCAAACACGCATGTTCCGTACCGGTAAATATATTCCGAATCATACGCTTTTTCTGTTTCTTCTATAATAATACTATCTATCCGCATCCAACTGCCTCCTGAAAGCACCTACCGTCCGCATCCTTGCACCCCTATCAAAAACTTCATCTAATTGATATTCAATTCAATTGTATTTATATATTGTAAAAACACGCTGCATTATTTATACTATAATAAGCAAGGATTGCACATACACACGTATAGCACCCTGCTTTTATCGGATATAGCGTCTGTAACCACGGACCTATTGATTTTATATATTATGGAGGATATTATGTGGACTGCTGATAATTGGAAAGATTATGAAGTCATCGATACCTGTGGCGGCGAAAAGCTTGAACGCTGGGGACAGTACATTCTTGTACGCCCAGACCCGCAGGTCATCTGGAATACACCAAAAACGGATAAACGCTGGAAGAAGATGAACGGCCATTACCACCGCAGCAATAAAGGCGGCGGCGAATGGGAGTTTTTTGACCTGCCTGAGCAATGGACGATCCAATACCATCATCTCGGACTTTCTTTCAACCTGAAGCCATTCAGCTTCAAGCACACCGGCCTGTTCCCGGAACAGGCTGCCAACTGGGACTGGTTCTCTTCTATCATTAAGAAAGCCAACCGCCCTGTGAAGATTCTAAACCTTTTTGCCTACACGGGCGGTGCCACATGTGCCGCAGCCAAAGCAGGCGCACATGTCACCCATGTAGACGCTTCTAAAGGCATGGTAGGCTGGGCCAAGGAAAATGCCAAGCTCTCCGGACTGCCTGAGACAAGCGTCCGCTGGATTGTTGACGACTGCCAGAAGTTTGTAGAACGCGAGATCCGACGCGGCAATCACTATGATGCCATCATCATGGACCCACCATCCTACGGCCGGGGTCCTAAGGGAGAAATCTGGAAGATTGAGGCATCCATTTACCCATTCATCCAGTTATGTGAAAAACTGCTCAGCGACAATCCGCTATTCTTCCTTGTGAACTCCTACACAACCGGACTTCAGCCGGCCGTTCTGACTTACATGCTCTCAACTGCTGTCAAAGCCAACCACGGCGGCCATGTTGTTGCTGACGAAGTCGGCCTTCCGGTATCTGGCAACGGCCTCGTCTTACCATGCGGCGCATCCGGTCGCTGGGAACTTTAATACACCTTTACAGAAAAAAAGAGGTATCTCCCCTTCACTTTTCATTTTCGAAAGGGTAGATACCTCTTTTTTATATTTTATTTTTTACAGATTGCAGCCATAGTCAACAACAAGTGCCTGACCTGTTGTCGCTTTTGAAAGGTCGCTTGCGAAGAACAGAATTGCATTGGCCTGATCTACTGCTTCTGCCTTTGGAACGCTTCTGCAGATATGCTCATTGCATGTCTTCATGAATTCCTGATCAAATGTTGCAATCTCATCTGATCCATCCGGTCAGGCCACTGTAAAATACCCATTCATTCATGTCGTATATAACGAAAAATGTATGCTAAAATTTCCACAATTAATACGTATGTCAGATTTGCCTATACATTCGAAACAGCATTCAAGTCTGCTTTGCAGGCTAAAATAAGTCCCTGCATTACTGCAGAGACTCCATGCTCTCTTTAAACAAATCGGCAAACAGCCGCATCTCATCAAAGGAATGATTCTCCGGCCATGCCACGCAGATGGGCATTTTCTGGTCCAGTTTCAAACAGGACAGATTCCTGTCAAATGCGCCCCTTGACCAGATATCTGAGATGGCAAAGCCTTTGTCCAAACTCACATCCAACAGGATCGAATCAATATTGTGGTATTCTTTTGTCTCAGGAATAATGCCTTTATCCTGGAGAAAGCCCAGCTGATACGCCTTCGGAATAGAAGTATCCTCCTGCTCAAGCAACAACAGTTTTTCCTTTCTAAAATCCTTCAGAGTATATTCCAGGCCATTTTCAGGCGAACGATGCTTTCTGGAATACAGCAGCACATTCTGAAGGGGCGGTAAATCGAGGAAGGACATATGCTCCAATGGCACAATCAGCCCCTTCGGACAGATACATCCGTCAATCTGGTGATTGCGAAGCTGGGACAGCAGCAAACGGTAGCTATAAGCTGAAAAAGTCATTTTCAGTTCTTCCCGACGCTCTGCCAGTAACGCTTCCATTTTCTCAATCAATGGAAGAACATCCCACCCTTCCGGCACTCCGATATGAACGCGCTTCTCAAACCGCAGAGATTCTCTCTTCGCCTCCATAGACAATTCCGCCAGACGTTTTCCATCTCGACAAATAAATCGTAATATTTCTTCCCGATCGGTGATAAAACAGCTCCTGTTCTTGACCGGCAAAAAAGTTCCGCCCCAAACTCATCTTCCAGCCGCGCGATCTGACGGCTTAAAGACGGCTGTGACGTATACAGCACCTGGGCAGCCTTTGTAAAGCTTCCCTGTCTGACAACCTCAAGAAAATACGCTATCTGCTGTGAATTCATATAAGCTTGTCCAGTGTATCCGCCGTGCAGCTCGGTTCAAAATCGTCTGTATCGCTGCAGATTCTTCCGCCGAGGGCAGCCATAATGTTGTGAAGCACTTCCCGAACCGCCTCAATATCACCGGTGTCATAACTAATCTGGTACTTTGTCTTAATACCTTGCTCCTCAAACCACTGCTGGTCTGCCGGATCTATAAAACACTCCTCTGCATTCTGGAAAATCAGAGAATCAAAATTCATCTCCACTTCCATCAGATTCAGTTCCGGCCAGATATCTGCCTTTTCAAACCATTTTTCGCCTACCGCTGACTGCAGTTTTCTGGCATCCATCTCTTCATTAAAGAAATAATAGTACTCCACAATTTTGCGCACCGGCTTCTTCGTCATCACAGCCGTAATATCCTTCAGCGGCTTTTTACCTGATGATTTCTTCGCTGCCGCCGGCTTCTTAAAACCGGATTTCTTGCCATTCTTTCCGCCGGATTTCTTCTTAATCGGATTGCCGTTATTGTCAACATCCGTCACTTTTCCTGTAAAATTTTTCATATCATGCCTCTTTTCTGTTTTTTCTCAATCACTCTTCGGAAGCTCCGCTTTCAGCGTTCGCACAACGCCACGCAATACATAAGCCGTCAGTCCCCAAATAATCCAATCCCTATAATAATAAAAATAAACCTTCTTATGTCCATCCCGCCAGTGATAATTCCGTCCTCCCGGTATCTGCTCATACGGAAAGTTATCCGGAGGCAGCAACCTGACCGTATTCACATATGCCACTGGTTCTGTTTCCATAAAAAACTTTAGCGGCACTGTAAAAATCTCTGCCACCTCATCTGTATTATAAGTCATTTCATAATCCGTCAATTCACACAGATATACAGAAACTTTATTATCATAAGCCGTATAAAGTGTATCCATCTGCGCAATCATACGAATCTGCTCACGGGATATCTTCAATTCTTCCATCATCTCACGGATGGCATTCTCTTCTGATGATTCATTGCCATCCCTCGCCCCGCCCGGCAGGCAGATCTCTCCCGGCTGTCGTTTCAAACCGCCTGCACGTTTTTCGAAGACAACATACAGTCCATCTTCCTGTTTTACCAGGGCCACCATCACCGCAAACTTACGATACTCGTTTTCATCAATCGACTTTGGAATTCTGCCTTTTAATGCCTCAAACATCTCTCTACCATCCTTTTACGCAGGCCGAATGCCCCTGCTGTTAATATTCAATGCCTTTACGTGCTTTGATTCCTTTATCAAAAGGATGTTTGATTTTCTTCATTTCAGTCAGATAATCCGCCCAATCACACAACTGCTCTGATGGATTACGTCCCGTCAGAACAACCTCCATATCATCCGGAAATTGTTCCAGCATCTCCATCAGTTCATCCTCATTCACAAGTCCTGCATTGCATGCACCAATCACTTCATCCATCACAAGCATAGAGAAATTCCCCTGTAAAACCATTCGGGTAATATCCCATATATAACGTTCATAAATATCTTTGGCTTCTTCCTTCTCTTCATCCGTCATCTGCCAGGTGAAACCGAACTCTGCCGGACAAAGCCAGATCTGCATATTCTCCATATCTGTCATGGCCTCTATTTCGCCGGATTTTGCCGGTTTAAGAAACTGTGTAAAAAGTACTCTTCTGCCGCTTCCCGCACAGCGTACTGCCAAACCAACCGCTGCTGTTGTCTTGCCCTTACCATCCCCGGTATAAATATGATGCATGTCTACATCCCCCTCATAAATTATCATATTATGTAACTGTTCAGAGCTAACCTCCAAAATGCTACGCATTTCGTCGGTGTGGCGTATCCGCCAAATAATTATGATTTATTTTAGCCGTGCACTACATTTCCTGCCACAAAATCACATGCGATCTGTCTCCTTTTTCACGCATCGCTTTCAGATCAATCAAACGCTGATTCCTGCTGCCTCTGTAAAGAAGTTCCAAATCACGTTCACCAATCAGGAACGGGCCATCCACCAGAACATCCACTACATCGAGTAATGCAGCCACATCCGGCTCTGTCTCTGCTCTTTTCAAAAGCTGTTCATACGTATAACCACTGTAACACATCAGATGCATGCCTGCCTTCTTTATCTGCTGACCAAGAATCGCCAGCGGCCCCGGCTGGCAGAAAGGCTCTCCGCCCGAAAAAGTTACCCCGTACAGCAGTGGATTCTCCTTAATCTCTGACATGAGCTGACCAAGGGTTACACGCTTATTCTCTTCAAAACTGTGGGTCTGCGGATTGTGGCATTCCGGACATCCATGCGGACATCCCTGCACAAATATAGTATACCGCAGGCCCGGCCCATCCACAATAGAATCATCCACAATTCCGCTAATATTGAGTGTTTCGGCTTCCCAGTTGTCCATTTTTCTTCTCCTGTTTGTATGTTGACGATAATTTTGAAACATCCATAGTTCTCGCTACAGTTTTTTATGTCTCAAAATTATCTGTCTTTCTATCTATATAATCTCTGATACCAGAAAAATCGGCCGCTACTGAGCAGCCGATTTTTCTTTTGTGTAGGTTATATTTTAGCCAAGTATATGTCTAGCACTATCACTTAACTAATAGTTTATATGTTCCTTAGTTCAGGCCATGTTTTACGCGGTCGTGTTCTTCTGCACGTTTTGCGTCGTTGAATCGGTCTGTTGTACCTACAAGGTAACCTGTGATTCGACGGATTCTTTCGAATTTCACGCCTTCACCTACTACTGCATTATTTGCTGCTACATCCGCATTCCTGAGTTCTTCTCCAGTCATGTTCAATCCCTCCTGCCATGATTTCTTCATCCGTGTACACCGGTACATTCGGATATTTCTTTCTGAGTTCCTTAAGGAAAGCCAGGCTAACCGGTTCTCCTTCTTTGCGTCCGCATCGCGGACAAATATCATCTATAACGCCTGTGTATCCACACACCGGATCACGGTCTACCGGATGGTTCACGGAACCATAACCGATGCCCTGCTCTTTCATATATCGGATCACAGATTCAAAGGCCTTCAGGTTCTTACATGTATCACCGTCCAGCTCGACATAGCTGATATGTCCCGCATTGGTCAGTGCATGATAAGGTGCCTCCAGCTGGATTTTCTTATAGGCCTTAATCGGGTAATAAACAGGCACATGGAATGAGTTGGTATAGTACTCTCTATCTGTTACTCCCGGAATCTTTCCGTATTTCTTCTGGTCAATCCGGACAAAACGACCGCTTAAGCCCTCTGCCGGTGTCGCCAGCAATGTAAAGTTCAGACCTGTTTTCTGAGATTCTTCATCCATACGTTTGCGCATATGACTGATAATTTCAAGTCCCAGCTTCTGGGAATCTTCTGATTCACCATGATGCTTGCCTGTCAATGCCTTCAATGTCTCTGCCAGACCAATGAATCCGACGCTTAATGTGCCATGCTTCAGCACTTCCGCCACGCTGTCATCCATATCCAGATGCTCGGAATCAATCCAGATTCCCTGCCCCATCAGAAACGGATAGTTTCTGACAACCTTGGAACATTGAATCTTGAAACGGTGCATCAGCTGACGGATGACAAGATCCATCATGTCGTCCAGTGACTTGTAAAACTTGTCAATGTCGCCATGGGCTTCAATACCCAGACGCGGCATATTAATGGATGTGAAGCTTAAATTGCCTCTGCCGCAGGTAACTTCCTTGGTCGGATCATAGACATTGCCCATAACCCTTGTACGACATCCCATATAAGCCACTTCTGTATTATAATCCCCCGGACGATAATACTGCAGATTAAACGGTGCATCAATAAAACTGAAGTTCGGGAACAGGCGCTGTGCAGAAGTCTTTAAGGCCAACTGGAACAGGTCATAGTTCGGATCCCCGGGATTGAAGTTCACACCTTCCTTAACCTTGAAAATCTGAACCGGGAAAATTGGTGTCTCTCCGCCGCCAAGACCATCCTCTGTGGCTGTCAGCAGATTTCTGATCACCATTCTGGCTTCCTCCGATGTATCTGTACCGTAATTGACAGAACTAAACGGCACCTGAGCACCGGCACGGGAATTCATGGTATTCAGATTGTGGATCAGTGCTTCCATTGCCTGATGCGTCTGCTTCTCTGTCGTCTTCAATGCTTCAGCAACAGCAAAATCATGCGCCTTCTTTAAATCTTCCTCTGAAATTCCCTCTGGTTTCAGATCCAGCAAAGCTCTGCCGTAAGCATCCATATTGGCAATACGCAGTTCCTCTGTAATCTCGGATTTCGCACGGGCAACAATAGCAGCTGCCTGATCATCATCAATGCCAGTCTCTAATCTCATGCTGGCTGCCAGCCATGTATAATATTCCTTGGCATACGTCTTCTTCACGCCGTCTGCCATGGCATAGTCGAAATTCGGAATGCTCTGTCCGCCATGCATCTCGTTCTGATTGGCCTGGATTGTGATACATGCCAGTGCTGCATAGCTGATAATGGACTGAGGCTCTCTCAAATGACCGTGACCGGTTGAAAAACCATTCTTAAACAGCTTGATCAGATCGATCTGACAACATGTTTCTGTCAGCATATAGAAATCCTTGTCATGAATATGGATATCTCCATTGATATGGGCTGCTGCGATATCCTTCGGCAAAACATAATTATCAACGAAATACTTCGCGCCCTCTGAACCGTATTTCAGCATTGTACCCATGGCTGTATCACCATCAATATTCGCGTTCTCACGCTTGATATCTTCATCCATGGCACTGGAATAAGTCAGCTTAGAATAAATATCCATCAGATCAGATTCCGTCTGGCGGATCTTCGTATGCTCAGCACGATAGAGAATGTATGCCTTGGCAGTCTTCGCATAATCAAACCGGATCAATGTCTCCTCCACAACATCCTGTACATGCTCAACTGTAACAACCTCATCCGGATTCAGCTGACTGCACACTTTCTGTGTCAGGTAAGACAGATCTGCCGGATCCATCACCTCATCTTCAACTGCCATATTTGCTCTGCTGATAGCATTCAGAATCTTCACTGAATCAAACGCCACCATCTGGCCGTTCCTTTTTTGTATCTTCTCTATCATCCGTTTACGCTCCCTCTGTTATATATTTTAATTCCTCATATCTTCACTGTTTTCATGGGGAAAGGTCACATTTACAGCTTTCATACTTTATTTTCAATTTGCTTTATGTTCGTATATATGGTATTTTTCATCTCATATGATACAACATTTAGTATTATATTGTGCTTTTGATAGAATGTCAATGCCATTGACAGCGTTTTGCAAATTCATACTTCATACTGTATACATATGTCTCTTGCTTCGTATGACATCATAAACGAACCCTTTCAAAAATTCCTCAATCTACATACATTCGCTGTAAATTACTGATGACTCAATATCTCCAGAATATCTGCAGGTTTGTCCGCAATCGCCATCGGTTTAAATGATGCCAGCAGTTCACGTTCTCTGAATCCCCAACTCACCAGTATACAGTCCATTCCTGCATTGCGGGCTGTCGCAGCATCTACCTCAGAATCTCCGATGTATACAGCATGTTCAACGGTAGAACCCAGACGTTCCAAAGCTGTAAAAACTGTGTCCGGCGCAGGTTTCTTCCTGATCCCGGCAGCCTCATTCTCACCAATAGATACCGGAAGCAGCTCTCCGAAATAACATCTGCTGAGCTGACATACGGCGTCATGAAACTTGTTGGACACAATGGCCATCTTGAAGTGTTCTGCCTGCAGCTGCTCCAAAAGTTCAGGTATTCCGTCATAGGCACGTGTTTTCACCTCTGAATGTGCGGCATAGTAGGCTTTAAACCACTCATAGATTGCCTGAAAATCCTTTGCTTCCTTTCCTTCCGGCACTGCCCTGTCCATCAGATTAAGCACGCCGTTGCCGACAAACTGACGGACCTCATCCAATGTCCGCTCCGGTCTTCCAAAATGCTTCAGCGCTGCATTGACACCATCTGCCAGATCCTCCAATGTATTTAACAGTGTTCCATCCAGGTCAAAAATAACCGTATCATATCGTCTGCTCATTTTTACCTCCGTTGTACCGAAAAATTTCCGTAATGCCTATTATACACCTTTTTATTTTCCCTGCACAGTATTTTTTGCTCAATACTTTGACATTTGCTGGTAAAACCAGTTTGTTTCTTTTATACATATTTCTTTTCAAAATGTCGTTTTTATTGGTCATCCTTTTTTCGAATCTCTTTTCTTATCTGCTCCTTTGCCAATATGCCTCTTGATTTTTGAAAAAACGCTGTATAGTAGTATCCATGATATAGATTAATACATTTTAATAGGAAGAAAGAGGCGATTTAAATGACTGACAGAAAACATATAGATCCTACAATTTATACCACACGTCCTACGGATGAGCGTCTCGAAAAAGAAAACCGCGTTTACGACCTTCTTGAAGAACTGAATATACCTTTTGTCCGAATTGACCATGACGCTATGAACACCATTGATGAATGTCAGGATGTTGACAGACTCCTCGGCGTTGAAATTTGCAAGAACCTTTTTCTCTGCAACTCACAGAAAACCAAGTTTTATCTTCTGATGATGCCGGGACGCAAGAAATTCATCACACGGGATTTCTGCAAGCAGATCAACTCATCCCGATTATCTTTTGCTCCGCCGGAATATATGAAAGCCTACCTTGATCTGACTCCGGGCTCTGCAAGTATTCTCGGACTGATGAATGATCACGATCATCATGTTCAGCTTGTCATGGATCAGGAAGTTGTCGATCAGCCATTGATCGGATGCCACCCATGCATCAACACCTCCAGCCTGACATTGTCTACCAATGATGTTCTGAACAAATTTCTGCCATATACAGACCATAATGTCCTGTATGTGAACCTTTAGTATGAGCAGACGCCTTCGATTAAATTGATCCCATAAAAGGACTGCCGATTCGATGATCAAAGCTTTACTGATAAATCTTTGATCATCGAATCGGCAGTCCTTTTGTATCTATCGGCTGATGCTGCACTACATCTGCTTACGCACAATCTTATACTCATCCCCCATCTGAAAATACGGGCAGTTATAGTAGGTATCCTGCATGAAATGGGCCATCTCATCCTCATCCAGATCCACTTCACAGGTATAGCACTCATAATCTTCATCATAAGTATAATTCATACATATATCGCAGCTTGAGATTCTTTTCTTTTCTATTTTCTTGTTCATCATCCGTCTCCCTCAAAAATAATATTTACATTTGTGCTATTTTGGTGTAAACTAAATCCATTAATGACTATTACTTGTTTAAAAGAAGGTTTTTCCATGTGTCTATTATACCACGCATTCAGACAACGGAATATTTTTTATCACTATATTTATTGAAGGAAGATGGATTTTATTCATCTTCCTTTTTTGTTTTATCACAGCAAAGGAGTAACACAGCATGCAAAAGAACATCTCAAAAACCCTTCACAATTTTTTGATCATTTCCCTGGGCAATCTGATTTATACTGTCGCTGTTGCCTTTTTTATTCTTCCGAATAATCTGATCACCGGCGGCACAACAGGACTGGCGCTTTTCGGTCAATATATGTTCCATATACCGATCACAGCCTTTGTCTATGTCTTCAATATTGCCATGTTCCTTCTCGGTGCCTGGGTCCTCGGCAAAGCATTTGCCCTGACAACAATCCTCAGCACATTTGAGTATCCGTTTTTCTTAAGCATTCTGCAGCTGCTGTCCAGCCGTGTAGGCCCCCTGACAGACGACAGGATGCTTGCCACTCTTTTCGCCGGTGCAGGTATCGGTATCGGACTCGGGCTTGTTATTCAGGCCGGTGCCTCCACAGGCGGTATGGATATTCCACCCCTTGTCATTGAGAAGAAGCTCGGTTTCCCGGTTTCCGTCAGTCTGTATTTATTTGATTTCTGCATACTCATCCTGCAGATTTTCATTTCGGACAGAGAACAAGTGCTCTACGGCATCCTTCTGGTTGTTCTTTACACCGTTATCCTGGATCGCCTGCTCATCAACGGCAAACGTCAGATTCAGCTGAAGATCATCAGTCCGGAGTATCAGCAAATTAACAAAAAAATCCAGACAGATCTGGATCGCGGAACAACCCTCCTTTCTATCGAAGGCGGTTATACCGGCCGGCCAACCTATGCTGTACTGACGGTTGTCTCCCCCCGTGAACTTTTTAAACTTCAGGAGCTGATCCGCGCCATTGACCCCAACGCCTTCATTACCATCAATGAAGTCCGTGAAGTTCGCGGCCGCGGTTTCTCCCTGCAGAAGGAATATCACTAATAAACAGGACATACTTCCAGATGTTCTAAATATACAAAAGGCATTTCCCCGATGAAGAGAAATGCCTTTTTGCTATTTGACACCGGTACGTGTGCCCGCTTTGAGTGCACCTTTATCGCATCGGTTGCCCCATGAATCGATCAGCATGTCATCTCTATATACACAGATGATCTCGCAATTATTCGGACAGCGTCCGCAGTTGATCTCTCTTGTCTTAAATACCATATCTTCAACAGAGAAATCAAAGACTTTCTTCTTATTGCCCTTTCCTGCCAAAATCGCAATACCGAGGGCACCCATGAGATGTCCGTTCTCATCCACGATGATATCGCAGCCCAGCGCCTTCTTAAAAGCCTCCACAACACCGATATTCTTGCTCACACCGCCCTGGAATACAACCGGTGAAACAATCTTCTTGCCTTTACCCACATTGTTCAGATAGTTGTTGACAACAGAACGGCAGAGACCGGCAATAATATCCTCTTTGGTATGGCCCATCTGGATCTTATGCACCAGATCCGATTCCGCAAAAACCGTACATCTTGCCGCCAACTGCGTAGGGTGTTTGGATGTCAGAGCGATCTTGCCGAAATCTTCGACTTCCACGCCCAGACGCTTTGCCTGGCTTGAAAGGAAAGAACCTGTTCCGGCTGCACACAACGTATTCATCGCATAATCCACAGCAACGCCGTTTTCCACAAGGATAATCTTGGAATCCTGTCCGCCGATCTCAAGAATCGTCCGTACATCCGGATAAAGTGTAGTTGTTCCCACTGCATGGGCCGTGATCTCATTCTTCACCATGGTTGCGCCCAGCATGGCACCTACCAGCTTTCTGGCACTGCCTGTCGTACCTGTTGCCACGATCTGATATTTCTCTTTGTCAAACTGCTTCTCCAGAAGCTCGATCAGTTTTCTCGCTGCGCCCATCGGGTCGCCTTCTGTCCAGATATATTCACTGGCCAGAATCTTGTAATTTTTATCTATAATAACACCTTTGGTCGAAATCGAACCTATATCAACACCAAGATATGCCTCTTCCATTTAGACAACCTTCTTTCTCATACTTATCATGTCGTAAAATGCTTCCACACGGGTCTCAAGTCCCGTATCACTTGTCTGTGAATCGTAAGTCAGGTATAATACCGGTATCTTATAATCCGCACTGATATTCTGAAGAATCGGCATAACGTCAATCTCCGGTGTACAGCCTGCAGATTTCACATGAATGATACCATCAAAGCCATTGACCGCATAATTCTTCGCACACCAGATATTGGCTGTGGATGTCGGTCCCATCTCATACTGACAATATTCAGCAATCTGAACGCCAAGATTCTTCTGTCCCTTATAGTGCAGATTTCGATTGGTAATATTCATCCAGCGATGCACTTCCACACCCATATCCGCCAGTTTCTGTTCAAGATCCAGATTGGAGAAAGGATCCATGATGGTAAAATATTCTCCGACGATACCCACTCTTAAAGGCTGCTCCGGCTTGTCCATCGGAATACGGTTAAATTCACGTTTTGCTTCGCGATAGCCTTCCTCCACATCCTTCTTGGACTTCGCCATATTCATCGCCAGATAAAATCTGTCCAACGCTTTCTTATAGTCACCTTTGTTGAGTTCAAAACCGCAATTTCTGTAGTATTCTGCCTCAATCTCATCGATATATTCCACCATCTTCAGACCCTCTGCAGCGGCCAGTGTAAACTTTGCCAGACTCATCTTCGGATTGATCCGGCGCAGCGCCTTCAGATAATCTCTGTTCTTGCCCGTTGTATATTCTGCCAGATTGATCATCTCAAAATTATAGCCGAGATCACGGATAATCTGTTCCTGAAGTTCGCCGTAATAACCCAGGCGGCATAATCCCATGGTCATAACCAGGGTATCTGCTCCTGCTTCCAGTGCATCGATCATACTTCCTAATGTGCTTTTAAAAGGTGCACAGACATAATCCGGGCTGTATCTCGAACCAATCTCCAGTGTCCGCCTTGTCATCTTCGGCGGCATGATAAACTGCGCGTCCAGACCGCATTCCACAAAGTAGCGAACCACACTGTCGTAATTAGCTACCATTGGAAATGACACCTTCTTTTTTCCTATGTCCATTACAGTACCCCCTTCTTCAGCTTCAGGATATCCGTGAAGCTCTCAAGTCTCGTCTCCAGTCCGGCGGTACCATCCTGATTGTCCAAAACAATATTCAGAATCGGAAGTCCGGTGAACTTACGAATGATCATCTCATTCACCATAGAATCCGGTCCGCACGGAAATGCGCTGAGGAGAATCAGACCATCCACCTTGTCACGATGCATCTGGATACTGCCCATCAGTTCACGGCTCAGCTCCCACTTCAGCGTCTTTGATACCTTCGTACTCTGCTTCAGTGCTTCCTTACGATCTACAACATCTGCGCGGATCGGCGTCACTTCCATACCCTTCAGGTAATCAATAACAGGCTGTCCGATGTAAGCATCGCCTAACACATAGCTGTGGGCAACGATCAATACCTTAATACTCTGTGACTTATACAAAGCTTCCTCTTCGTGAACCTTCTTCTTCCAGTCTTCACTTTCGTTCCTCTTCGCCCTCTTATAAGCCTTCTGTGCCGTCTTCCTATCATAGCCGAGGGCTGTTCCGAGATCCACAAAAGCCTTCTCTTCATCAATCTTCTGAAGGGCATCTACATTGTAGGCAACAAACTTCTGATCCGTATTACGGAACACATTACAGACAACGTCATATAGTGATTCAAACTTCGTACACATATTCCGGTGCAGACCGAAATTGCTGATTCTCGGAACAAGAATATAATCACACTTTCCGATCAGCGACTGAATATGGCCCAGATAAATCTTAGTGGAAAGACAGGCTTCATCAATTGCCAGTGCTGAGCCCGCTTCAATCATCGCTTTATTGGTAGGCTTGCTGACAATACCCTTCATACCCAACGCTGAAAAAAATGACTTCCACAACACTTCATAACGATCATACAGCATCGCCCTTGGCAGTCCGATCACAGGTGCCTTCACACTGATGGCTGCCGTACTGTTTCTTTCCTTCATCTCTATATCCTTTCTGTGTATGCACATCTAAAATTCATTTCACTTTTTCTTTGCGTCAGCGGCCTTTTCCGCCTCCTGCACACTATATTATCATTTTAATGAAACGTAATGTCAACATACGATTTACACCATTTGTCGCATACATTTTACTGACATTTCCCGACTGTTTTTTCTTATGATTTTTTCTTGAAAAATATCTGTTTTCATAAATTCAGAGCACAGAAAAGCTGATGCCTTATTCTCTGTGCATCAGCTTCTCTTATTGCTTATCAATACGCTTTGTGTCCTATGTATAATCCCGGCAAAGTCCGTCCGATATTACTTTGCAGCGGCCGCTCTCTTCTTCAATTCATGTGGATAATAATGTTCTTTGTCAGGCATAATCACTGTACCCACGCCGATAATACTGAAAATCTCCACCAACAGCGCATGGGCCATCTTTGATCCCAGAATATGCACCCTCGGCACCCCCTGCTCAATCATCTGAAGGGCATAGGTCACTTTCTGAAGCAGTCTTCCCTCAAACTTTCCTGCTACATACATCTTGACCACCTCATCACAGGTCATCTGTGAAATAATATGGCCTTCATCATCTCTGATGCCGTCTTCTTTGCCCAGGAAAAGCACCTTCTCTGCACCGGTTGACACGGCAATTTCCTTCGCAGCCTCTTCCGGCAGAATCGGTGTGTCCTCATTGTCAATATCATTCGGCGTAATAACCGGAATATAATCATTGTCCAGTGTCATATGAATAGTCTGCAAATCGATACCGCAGATACCCACTGCCTTTACCCCGCAGAATTCAATCATCTTGGCAATACGTTTGTTCTCTCGGAATTTGTCATGTCCCATCTTGGTATCGTGAACAACAATCGGACGCATACCGATGGATTTCATCAACGCAATGTCACGCATAACTTCCTGTTCTTCCTCATCGGTCAGGATATTGCTGCATCCGAAACTGATAATAATAATCTTCTGGTTAAAATCTCTGATATATGGCAGAGAATCTACTAGAATCTGTGCCTTATCTTCTATTTCATGGTATAAATTATGATCCATTTCTTATCCTCTTTTCATGCTTACGGATTCTATGGGCGAATGTTCGCATTGATCTGCTGTGCCTCATTCTCCCTGTCCTGTCCACCAATTCATTCCGGCCGCAGAACATACATTATCATTATACCCATATTTTGTATAAAATTGCAATACAAATACATACCCCTTCCCAAAATTCTGTGGTACAATGTTACTGTTCAGCGCCGGTCATCACCGTTCTGAACTATCCTATTAAAATGATCCAGGAGGATTCCCATGAATATATATGAAGTACAACCGATTTTTAGCCATCCGACACATCCTTTTGAGCTGACCATCGATGCGCCAGGTTCCAAAAGCATTACCAACCGCGCTCTGATGCTGGCTGCCCTTGCCAATGGTGAAACGCTGCTGAAAGGCGCCCTGTTCAGTGACGATTCCAGGCACTTCCTGCAGTGTTTAAAGGATCTTGGTTTTGATGTCGTGGTTGATGAACCGGCTCATACCGTTCGCGTCACAGGTCTTGGCGGCCGCATACCGAAAGAAACAGCCGCTATCAATGTTGGAAGTGCCGGAACCGCTGCCCGTTTCCTGACAGCCATGTTGGGCTGTGCCAAAGGTGTCTGGCATCTGGATGCTTCCGAACAGATGAAGAAGCGTCCCATGGCTGCCCTTTTAAACACTTTAACAGACCTTGGCTGCCGCATTGACTGCCATGAAAAGGAAGGTTATTTTCCTTTTACCATCTATTCAGAAGGTATCACCGCTTCAGAGGCCACTGTAGATATCGGCGACAGCAGTCAGTTCTTAAGTGCCCTTCTCATGGCCGCTGTGATGATGGATCATGATTTTGCCATTCATATCACCGGCAATCATGGTTTTTCCTATATTCATATGACCACCGCCATGATGCATCAGTTTGGTGTCGAAATATCTGTTTCTGACAATCAGACATGGCGAATCCCGGGAAATGCCGCTTATCAGTCACAGGATTATCAGATTGAACCGGATGTATCAGCCGCCGCCTATTTCTACGGCATGGCTGTCCTCTCCGGCGGCAATGTCCTTGTCCGACACGTTCACTTTGATTCCCTGCAGGGAGATGTGGCACTGCTTCGCACCTTCGAGAAAATGGGCTGCAGTGCTGAGGATACACCGGAAGGTATCCGTCTGACCGGTCCTGCACAGGGCAGACTCCACGGCATCGATATCGATATGAGCAGCTTTTCCGACCAAGCTTTGACCATGGCTGCTATTGCGCCATTTGCCGACAGTCCGACTTTTATCCGCGGCATCGGCCATATCCGTCTTCAGGAAAGTGACCGCATGGCTGCGATCGTGGAAAATCTTTCCCGAATGGGTATCCATGCAGCAATTCAAGGCAATGATATCTATATTGAACCCGGCACCCCGCATGTGGCCACCATTGAAACCTATGATGACCACCGTGTGGCCATGGCCTTCTCACTAACAGGACTTCGCACACCAGGTATCATCATCAGCAACCCGCTTTGCTGCCGGAAAACATTTGAAAATTATTTTGACGTACTGGATGCGATCTGTCAAAACTATCTGAAATAATTTTTGCACACATTTATCATCCAACCAAAAAGGAAGCGACCAAAATCCGCAGATTCTGATCGCTTCCTTTTATTTACTTTGACATAAGACAGATTCACCATACAAAATTGATTTCAAGCCGAAAGGCAAACCATTGGCCGGTATGCCGGGCTCTAAACACTTTATTCTACTGTAACAACTTTTGCCAGGTTTCTTGGCTTATCAACATCCAGACCTCTGTCCATGGATACATAATATGCCAGCAGCTGCAGTGCCGCTGAGGCAGGGAATGCCATTGCCACATCATCCATGGCAGGAAGTGTGAACACATGTGTATAATCTGCATCTGCCAGATCAATACTATCCTTCACCAGTACCACAACACTTGCACCACGAGACTGAACCTCTCTGATGTTAGAAAGCTCCTTATCGCGGACACGTTCCTGTGTCACAAGAGCAACAACCGGTGTCTTCTCTGTAATCAGTGCAATTGTACCATGCTTTAATTCACCGGATGCATAAGCTTCTGTATGAATATAAGAAACTTCCTTCAGCTTCAATGCACCTTCAAGAAGGATGGCATAATCAAGACCACGGCCCAGCATGAATGCATCTTTGGCTTCCAGAAGGCCTCTGGCAATGTGATGCATCTCTTCTTTTCTGTCCAACACTTTCTGAATGGCGTCCGGAGCCTGCATCAATGCATCAACAAAGGTTTTCTCCTGTTCTTCATTAAAGGCACCGCGCACAACTGCCATACGGCCAATCAATGCAAATAATGCAGCTATCTGAGTTGTATAAGCCTTTGTACTTGCAACAGCAATCTCAGGTCCTGCATAGGTGTACATAACATAATCACTTTCACGGGCGATAGAAGAACCCTTCACGTTGATTACTGCAATACTCTTCGCTCCCTGGCTTCTTGCATACTTCAATGCTTCCAGTGTATCAATGGTTTCACCGGACTGGGAAATCGCCAGAACCAATGTCTTATCATCAATGACAGGATCCATATACATGAACTCTGATGCATATTCAACTTCCATATGCATACGAAGAATTGAACGTACCAGAGACTGAGCTACCAGGCCGGCATGCATAGCCGTACCGCATGCTACCACGCAGACACGTTCACAGTTCTTCAGAACATCATCCGGCACACCGTCTGCTTCCAGAGAAATGCGTCCGTCCACATATCTAGGTGCCAGTGTTGCCTTGATTGCTTCCGGCTGTTCCATGATTTCTTTCTCCATATAGAATGGATAGTTGCCTTTGCCTGCTCTTGTTGTATCCCAGTCAATATCCAGGAATTCTGCCTCGCAAAGTTCATTCTTCATATTATAAACACGGATGTCATCTGTATGCAGTTCAACGACGTGATATTCAGGAACTACCATATAGCTTGTTGCCTGACCGCCAAGAGCAGCCACATCAGATGCCAGCATGGTACCGTCTTCACGATAAGCGGCAACGATTGGGCTGACATTACGGATAGCAAAAATCACATCCGGGATATCATCAAAAATAACCACAAGGGCAAAAGTACCTTTCAGGCATTTCACTGTCTGGAAAAGTGCTTCGTGCGGATCACCTGTATAAAAACGGTTCAATACCGCAGCAACAACTTCACTGTCTGTATCAGAAATCAGTTCATCCGCCAGGCCAAAATGATCCTTCAGCTCTTCATAATTCTCAATAATACCATTGTGAACCAATGTGACACGTCCTGCACGATGCGGATGTGCATTCACATCGCTGACACCGCCATGGGTTGCCCAACGTGTATGACCAATACCGCAAATACCATTCACCGGATTAGCCTTCCATACCTTTTCAAGGTCTGCTACTCTTCCGGCACGCTTGCGAATCTGCACCTGACCGTTTATCTCATCAACAATTGCCATACCGGCACTGTCATAACCACGATACTCCAGCAGTTCCAATGCATCCAGAATCTGCTTTGCAACACTCTGTTTACCTGTATAACCTACTATTCCACACATAATTTTTCCTCACTATTTATATCTTTACGTATCGGACTGTCTGCACAGTTCCGATACTTCTTATAATCATTTCGTCATTTCATTCTTTAAAATATGGTAACTGTTCAGAGCCAACCTCCAAAATGCTACGCATTTCGTCGGTGTGGCGTATCCGCCAAATAAAATTTCAAAAACAGTTTTAAAAATGCAAGCATTTTATACCTGTTTTTGAAATTTTGCTTGGCTCTGAACAGTTACAAAATATGACTTATCAGTTCCCGTTATATTGTTTTGTTTTGCAGTTGCCTGCATATTTGTCAATATATCCGCACCGGGATGTGCGAAAGGGCATCCGCCGAATCTTCGATCACCCTTCTCCTCGTTAACCGGATCACTCCGGTACATGGCGCTTAAAGAAAAAATTATGGTGAATCCATCTATTCAGTTATCAAAGTTTCTTTTGTATACTATAACAAGTCAGCTGTTTTGTCAAGTTTTCTCTTCATCTGCAGACCTGATTGCGGCGCACTTCCCTGATATTACCCTAAGCAAACATCTGCACCACCCAATAAATTGCTCCCAGTACCCAGCTGGTGACAATGCCGTACAGGATCACCGGGCCTGCAATGGTAAATATCTTGCAGCCCACACCAAAAACTTCTCCTTCAGCTTTAAATTCCAGTGCACATGCTGCCACCGAATTGGCAAAGCCTGTAATCGGCACCAGATAGCCCGCACCGGCAAATTTTGTGATGGGCCCCACCCAGTTCAGACATGTCAGGATCACACTGATCAATATTAGCGACAGCGTTGTATATCCTGACACCTCATCCTTCATAAGTCCCATACTGCCGTACCAATCCGAAAACATCTGCCCGATGACGCAAATGAAGCCTCCGCTAACAAACGCTTTCAGCATATTTAAAATGAAGTTATGTTTCGGTGTTACCTGTTTCACGTAATCATTATATCGTTTATCCCGCCTCTTCCTGGCAGCCTGTTTTTCATCTTCCATCCGTTTTTCACCTTTTGTCTGTTTTTCATTTTTTGTCTGCTTTTCACTTTCCATCTGTTTCATTCACACCTTTCTTCTGATCAATCAGTATCCCGCCTCCATATTCTTCGATCTATACCTGCTTTTATTTTATACTGGCATTTATGTCAATATGAAATACCACATCCAGGCCCCCAGTGTTTTGCCGACGGCCATCCAAAAAATGACGACACCGATGCCCTGACGGATACCGATTCTTTTGAAAAACACCGGCAACGCATCCAACACCTCTGCAATCGCTCCGATCAGACACCCGATAAATATCCCGACCAGAAGGCCTGCTGCACCTGCCAGAAACATCCCTGCCGGTATTTTTACTGCTGTATCTGTCAGCCAGACTGCATTACCAAGCGCACCACCCAGCACAAACATCCATTCATACCATCCGCCATAGGCCGTCGTGTGAGTGATCGTCATTAACCGATGGGGAATTCCCGTAATTACAAGGAAGGTAAATAATCCCGCCGCCACTGCGATTCCGCCCGACATACCGATCCCCCATAAAATCAATGCCTTCATTTTCTCTGTTCCTCCATTAAAATTTTTTCTGCAGCCTTCTAAATACATCGTTATTTCGAAAATGATGTATTAGTCAAGATCCGCCAGGATTTCCTGCGCAATTTTTCTTTCATTGAACGGCAAATAGTCTCCTTTGATCTCCTGATACTGTTCATGGCCCTTTCCCGCCAGGATCAAAATATCTCCCGGCCGTCCCTGTGCCAGCATAAACCGCATGGCTTCTTTACGATCAACCATCATTTGATATTGTCCCTTTGTTTCCTTCATTCCCTCCTCAATTGTCTGCATAATCCGCTCCGGTTCCTCATATCTTGGATTATCCGATGTAATCACTGTAAAGTCTGCATATTTCCCTGCCGCACGGCCCATCTCTCTGCGCCTTGTTGCTGATCTGCCTCCGCCGCATCCGAAAAGAACCCACAGTTGTCTCGGATGATACCGGCGCATCGTCTCCAGTATATTTTTCAGACTCATGGCATTATGGGCATAATCGATCAGAAGCAGATATCCCCTGTCATTGTCAATAACTTCCACCCTTCCGGGAACACGGATTGTCTTCAGTGCTTTTCGGATAATCTCCTGATCAATACCATAGTGTCTGCATACGGTGATTGCCGCCACTGCATTATAAACAGAAAACTCCCCCGGTGCTGATACTGCATATTCTTCCCCATTGACTTTAAAAAATGTACCTAATTGTCCGTTACGGTTGACTAACATTATATCTGAAGCCTGAACATCCGCTTTTTGCCTACAGCTATAGGTACAAACCTGACATGCGGCATCTTTAAATATTTCCCTATAATAGGGATCATCTATGTTGCCGATCCCAAAGCAGCACTTTTGAAACAGCAGACTTTTATAATGCGCATATTCCGCCATATCTTTATGTTCTTTCGGGCCGATATGATCTCTTCCAAGATTCGTAAAAACCCCCACATCAAATAAAATGCCATCCGAACGGTGAAGTTTTAATCCTTGAGAAGAGACTTCCATCACTGCAAAACGGCATCCGCTGTCTGCCATTTTTCTCAGATAACGCTGAATATCAATCGCCTCCGGTGTTGTCCGCTCCGCCCGTTTTTTCTCTTCACCAATCTCATAATCTATTGTGCCCAGAAGGCCCGTTTTATACCCGGCGGCTTCCAGAATATCCCGGATCATAAACGTTGTGGATGTTTTTCCCTTTGTGCCGGTAATCCCGATCACTTTTAATTCCTTTGACGGATAACGATAAAAAGCAGCTGCCGCCCAGGCTGCTGCTTCTCGCGTATTTTGCACAGATACAATCGTCATTTGCTCAGGCAGCTTCAGTTTCCCATATGCGGATGTCTTTTTCTCAGGCTGCTTCAGATTTCCATGCATGGATGCCGACTTCTTCCAGAAAGCCTCTTCAACCAGGCATGCTGCTGCTCCTCTCTCTGCTGCTTCTTGAATATATTGATGGCCATCCTGCTCCATACCCTTAATGCAGATGAACAGGCTGTTATTTGTTACCTCTTTCGAACACATTGCAATGGATGCTATATCAGTATCCCAGCTGCCCTGACACAATACTGCCGGAATCCCTTCAAACAATGCTTTCAAAATCATGACATAACTCCAAAAATGGGGTTATACTATATTATGTTTCAGGATGATGTTTGACTCACTTCCAATGTAAGTGTATATTTCCATATTTATACATTTTTTTATGCATTTTATGTCCTATAGGCTTTATTCCGGTAAATTGACATACCAGTTGACCCGTGTTATAGTGCAGTAAACTTAGGAAATGTCTGATATCTCATTCGATCACAGACATTGATTTATTGGAGGCAATCATGTTTGAATTATACGGCTGTCCGACCCACTACGGCGTCGGTGCAAAGGGATTAATCAAAAGTATCGACTATTTAACAGAAAATTTTAAAAATCTTCAAATGAATAAAGTTCCAGAAATTACGTGTAAAGGACCTTTCCGTGCCAATCTGAAGAATCTCGAAAGTGTATGCGCTACCTGCGAAGGCATTGCCAAGCAAGGTTATCATATTCTAACATCCGAACATCGTCCTCTGATGATTGCCGGAGATCACAGTGCCGCCATGGGTTCTGTATCCGCTACATCTGTTTATACCAAAGGCGAAACCGGACTGATCTGGATTGATGCGCACCCGGATATCAACACTGACAAGACAACGGTTACCGGCAATATTCACGGAATGCCGGTGGCTGCACTCCTGGGACTTGGTGAACTTTCCCTGACACATTTTCTGGATGACAGCATCAAGTTAAAATCAGGCAACATTGTTATGCTTGGCCTGCGTGACATTGATCCGCCGGAAGCAGAAATTCTCAAAGAACACCATATTCGTTATTATAAATGGGATTATATTATGGAACACGGTCTTCAGAACTGTCTGAACGAAAGTATTGACTATCTCAGCCACTGCCCGGCTGTTCATGTCAGCTTCGATATTGATTCCATGGATCCGAAACTGATGCCTGGCGTCTCCGTTCCCGTTCCGGAAGGTTTCAATGAAGACGACGTCTTCCTGATGATGGATGAGCTGCTGACACGGCTGCCGGTTCAGGCTATGGATATCGTTGAATTTAATCATGAACTGGACAAGGATGACGTTACCGCTAGCTTCGTCTCAAGGCTCGTGGATTATGTGCAGAAGCTTTAAGCATTACTTATTCAAAATCCACCGCTAAATACCCAAAAGGGCTTTCACTCTGATACGCTCCCTTCTAGGTAGACAAGTGAAATAATAAAAACTTGTCTACCTAGAAGGGAGCATATCACTTAGTGCGACAGCCCCATCTTCAAAACTGATCTTCAATCAGTTGCTATTCTATTTTCACCTTTACAAAACCTGCATGACGCAATTTCCGTTTTGATTGACTTCCGCATGAATCCGCTCAAAACCGGTCATGAAGTCAAGGACATACATCCCCTGACGGAAATGAATCATCACTTCACTGTTCATCGTGGAAAGGACATTTTTGTAGGCTTTCAGTACGCTTTCCACCTGCGTGATGATTTTCTTCTCTTTCTTTTCCTGCACGGATTCACGCATTTCCGCATAGTAAAGATAAAGTCGGTCTGCAATCTTCGAATTTTTGCATTTTGCTTTATTAAAATAACTGCCTATGATCATATAAACGATATAAGCCATTTCTTCCTGTGTTGTTTTCCGTTTTTCTACAAAATTATATGCCATTTTACATACCTCCATAAATGAATCTTAGAACAATCTGTTATTTCTTTGCCTTCCGGCCCGGCGCTCTTTAGTCGGTGACGGTCGCTGTATCTGTAAGTCTTGACTACCGCAGATACTCAGCAATTTTTGTAACAGACAGCACAAAAAAGGACATAAGGGTAGACTGATTCTGTGCCAATCTATTCCTCATATCCTCACTGATTCATTTATAAAGTTACCGAATCGCTTTCGGTGTACCTAGCATAACATCGAAAAAAAGAAAAGTCAACCTTTTTTACATTAAATTTTAAAATTTTGAAATCGCAATCCCCTCTTTTGTCACTTCACATGGCAAATCCCACACTTCCACACCAGCCGCCCTGGCTTCTGACAGTGCCTGGCCAAATTCCGGATGTGTCACCAGATTTGGCCGTACCAGTGTCACCTTCGGCATGGCAATCACAAAAACCAATATACAATGGTACCCCTGTTTGCTGGCCTGCATCAGTTCATGCAAATGCCGAACCGCACGTTCACTCGGCGCATCCGGAAAATAGCCGATGCCATCGATTTCCAGTGTACAGCCTTTCACTTCCATGAGATACTTTTCATCATTTCGTTCCATATAAAAATCAAGCCTGGAATCACCATATTTGTATTCAGGTTTAATCAAAGTATAATCCTGGTTCTTCAGCCATTCACCCACCACTTGATTCGACGCCTGACTGTCAATATTCACCCAACCTAACGACTCTTTGTACACACTGATCAAATCATATTTTGTTTTTCGATTTGGCCGATCTGCAACTGCCAGTACTACACTTGCTCCCGTAAAAAACAATTCACGCATACGCCCTGTATTTTTCACATGCACGGTTTCCTGTATCCCGTTCACAAGCACTTCCGCTGTAAAGCGGTTATTGCGGCAAACAAATTGCCCTTCTACTACATTTGTATATATCATCTTCTAACTTCCTATCTTTATTACATAAAATATCTACACCCGTATCAAAAACTTTATTCCAAAAGCAACTGCTTTTTTATCATCGACACGATGCCTTTTTTAATGATTTGTACCGTTTTTGATTTTCGCTTCGACTTTTCCATAATAAGCACAATTTCATATGATTTCTCATCTTTAAATTCCATGATATGAATCTTTTGATCCATAATTGGAACAAAAATATCCGGTATAATTGCTATAAAATTTTTTTCCAATACCATTTTTAAGGATTCTGAAATACTATCTGTAAAATAATACATATGTAATTGTTCTGTCACATTCTGATTAAGAAAGACAGACGAAAATTCACATGTACTAATTACCTTCTGCGGCAATTTTAAGTCTTCAAAATACTCTATATGATCACATACACCTTGTGCTGAAATGGCCACAAATCGACCACAAAAGCAGCCATCTATATCAACTTTATTTTTGTATGCATTATTTTCATCACATAAAATAGCAATGGCCAGGTCAAGCTTCCCTTTGTAAACACTTTCCAGTAACTGGTTCAAAGAGCCCTCACTATAAGCATTTATTTTAATATCATATTGCGTGCATACTGATTCAAGAAAATTGATGCCTATCAATGAGTGCAAGATGATGGAACACCCAATGGTAAGTGAGGTATTACTTTGAGACTTCAAATGATATAATTTATGCGCTATTTCATTATAACACGTCAGTAGTTCTGTTGCGTTATCTAAAACATATTGTCCCTCTTCAGTTAAAGTAATATGTCCAATACTTCTTGTAAATAAACTGATATTTAATTCTTCTTCCAGATTTGAAATACATTTACTTAACGCTGGTTGGGATATATTTAATTTTTGAGCCGCTTTTGTAAAACTCTGCTGCTGTGCAACCTCAACAAAATATGAAAGTTGACGTATATCCATTCAATTACTCCTTTGTCTGAGTCACAATCCATGTAATGCCTGATGCAAAATTCTTAATCACATCTTCAAATATATTTTCACCAATTTCATCCTTATGATAGTTCAGATAACTGAGGCTTCTCATCATACCTGAAATAATTTCAGGTTTGACCGTTGTCTGAATATGATTTGCTTCGTACCAACTCTCTATCAGTTCTATCAGCCATCGATCACTTAATTCTCTAAAAGATGCAATTTGCGCAGCAACTGCAGGCTCACTAATTAATGACAATGTCTGGCGATCATAAATAACTGAAAGTAACGGATGATTCATTAATAATTGTCTGTTCTCAAATGTATAATCCAAAATCAAATCCGTAATAGCGCCCTTTTTGAACTTATATTTCTCATCCAAAAAATGATGGACACTCTTCCACTCATCAGAATACAGCTGCATATAAATATCGCCTTTACTCGTAAAAAAAGTATAGAATGTTCCTTTCCCAACCCCTGCTTTATTCGTAATATCAACGATATTTGTCTTATTAATTCCATACAATAGAAAAAGCTCTTTTGCCGCGATAAGTAATTTTTCTTTAATTGTCTTTTTTTCTTCTTCTGAGAAATGTCTTGGCATTATTCGGCCTCCCGGTACTTATTTTATTTTATCATATCTTATTTTTTCCACGGCGTCAATATACAATGACCAAATAACATTTTGGGTCATTGGATAATTTTTGTTTATGTCTGAATAACTTTTTAGTATTTGATAATCTGATCTTCTCTTTTTATAATCAAATTATCAAATATGCGTCACTGCATGGATCCGGCATACCATAATTTTTATCATCACACGTCTCAAATGAAAGGAAGGGAGATTTTTATGCAATACGAATATAAATCTTTTATCGCTAATGATGGTGCAGAAATCAAATATATCGACGAAGGCGCAGGTCCCATCGTCCTTTATATCTACGGCATTGGAAGCAGTATTTCATCGTCATCTGCTTTTATAGACACAATGACAAAATCGTGTCGCTTAATTATTTTTGATCAACGTGGTTTTGGTATTACTGAAGGTAAAGGTGAAATCGGTATTCACCAATCTGCTCGTGATGCACACACCCTCATTCAGCATTTGAATCTTAAAGATGTTATTCTCTTTGGTTATTCGATGGGCGCTGCTGTTGTCTTTTCTTATATCCGTCAGTTTGGTAATTTTGGTTTAAAGAAACTTCTTATCGGAGATATGTCCCCAAAATTAATTAACGAAGGGGACTGGAAATTAGGTTTATATCAAGGGCATTATACCAGAGCAATGTACGAAGAAGATCTTAAAATGATTCAGTCGGATTATGAGCACTTTGCTTTGATTCTTACAGAACAATTATTAGCAAAAAATCATGCAGAGACTCCAAGAAATTTTTCAGGTACATCTGAAGAAATTCGTAACCGCATATTAAGTAATTACGAGCCGCTTGCTGTTAATGCTTTATTTACAGGGCTTGTAGATTTATCTCCTGAGCATTGTAAAGTCAATTATTATTATTGGGAAACCTTGGCCAGTGCCGATTTCCGCAACATTTTTAAAACCATTTCCGTTCCTTGTGGACTTCTTTACGCTGATCCAGGTTCCGGTTATCAACCTGACACAGCCAAATATATGCAAGAACAAATTCAAACATCTGTTGAAATGTTAGCAGTCGAAAATAGTTCACATATGGCTTCTGCCGATAATCCAAAACAATTTATCGAGCATATTACGCATTTTGTAACACATTAATAACTCATTTTTATACAGGGAGGGATATTTATGTCAATGACACTCGGCGCAATCGGTTTAATTGCAGCAATTGCAATATTAATCCTTTTTAGTATTAAAGGCGTAAACCCGGCAGTCGCATCTCTTATTGCATCCATTGTCGTTATCCTGACAAGTGGTTTGCCGTTCTGGGATTCTTTTATAACAACCTATCAAGGTGGCCTGGGTAATTTCTTTACAACGTACTTCTTAATGTTCTGTCTTGCATCTGCTTATGGCGAGATTATGAAATGCAGTGGTGCTGCAGAAACAATTGCCAATTTTCTTTTCAAAATCTTTGGTGCAAAATTTGCGCCTGTAGCAACCTTAATTGTCACATGGATTCTAGCCTACGGCGGTATTAATGCCTTTATTGTTGTTTTCGCTGTTTATCCAATTGCCATGCCATTATTTAAAAAAGCAAATATCAGTAAAAATCTGATGCCTGCTATTTTCCTTTATGGATCCGTTGTCCTTTTAGTTTGTACACCAGGTGTCATTGCCGGCCTTATGTACGCGCTTTCAGAAGGATTCGGCGTTACACCGTTAGCGGCTCCAAAAATGGGCATCGCCGCACTTATTATTGCATTTATTTTTGGTGTTGTTTACTTAATGTTTCGTGCGAAACAGCTCAAAGCCAACGGAGAAGGATTTGAACCATCTGAAGCTGATATTGCATTTCTTTCTTCACATGAGGGAAAAGATTTGCCACCATTATGGTCTTCAATTTTGCCATTAATTACTGTTATGATCACGCGTGTTCTATTCCTCAAACTCTCCATGGGAACAATGGCTGCATCCTATGCTTCTATTTCTATTGGTATCATCCTGTTAATGGTTTTGCAGTTTAAGTACTTAAAAGGTCACGCAATTGAAGACTTTACAAGAGGATTTCTTGCCAGCATGAATCCATTGCTCTTATCTGCAGCCATCATGGGCTTTGCTGCCATTGTCAATATGTCTCCTAGCTTCCAGTTATTTATTAATTTTGCAGAATTTTTATGTGAAAGAATTAATCCTTATATTTCTGCAATCATCTCAATTAATATCTTTTCTGGTATTACAGGCGCTTCCATGAGTGGTGCAACTATCTTTGCACAAACGATGGCAGGTACCTATATGAATTATGGTATTAACCCGGATGCAATGTTCCGTATCACAAGTATTGCTTCCATGGGATTGGATACCCTTCCTCATTGCCCTACATTTTTAGCAATGGTCGCAGTCTGTGGCGTAACCGCAAAAAAATCATATGGTCATGTTTTCTGGTGTACCGTTGTTGCACCTATCGGATTAGCATTAATTTGTGTATTATTAGCCATGATCGGTATTATCTAAAAGTAACAGGTCATCCCCTTCTCATAGGGCGATGGCCTGTTTTATCTCATTTTCCATTTCAATTAGCCGGAATAAAAACCTTCATCATATCTGTCCACCATTTCATTTCATCCAAAAATCTCTGGCGCAGTACTTCCGGTTTTTCTCGACATTTTCCGATGTCAAAGAAATCATGTCCACTGTGAACGGCGATATAAAGCTTGCCATCCGCATGCAGACTAACCGAAAACTCAGCAAAAGCCGCATCCATTAATTGCCGAAGCTGTGCCATCCTTTCTGCATCCAGAAATGTCATTGCCCACGCTTCATGATCGCAGCTGAGATTCATCCGTTGATTCATTTTTTCATCTGCCATTTTAATCGTTGGCGTCCTGAAAAGCTTATCCATCTTTCCTCTCGGCCAGAGTGTCAGCCCTGTTGGAAATGTCTCATTCAGCTCACATACCAGCCATTGCCCGCGATATGCCACATATTTTCTCTCTTCCCGCATTTCTGTCTGATCATTTAAAAATTGTGTCACATCGGGCAGCACCACATTACACAGTTCTCCCTTCAATCCCTGATACGTAAATTGCACATAACCACTCATGTCCAGCTCACTATGTGGCACTAACGGAATATCCGATGTCTCTGGATTCAGTTCCATCTGTGACTGATCCGGATGCAGATCAATTCTGTCAAAAAAGCGAAGCAGCACTTCCGGAACAATCGTATCATAAGTGGCCTGGTGCGCCAAATGCCTTGCGCCTCGCCCAATGGCACTTCCTATAATCACCAGAATAATCCCTATCACCGTCAACGGTACCATTGACGCCATAAATCCAATCGATAACAGGATTCCCCCAATCGCCACGATGATTTTTTCAAGACATCCGCCGACTCTTCCTCTGTTTAACGTGTGTTGCAGATCCACATCTGTCATTTGCTGATGATTCCCCATATGCTTTACCTCCCCATAAAAACCAAAAACACCATACCCATATTGTACAGTGGTTGGTTCCAAATACCTATTCACTAATGGTTAATCATCATTTTCTAATAGCTGAAATAGCTGCTGCCGCTTGGTGCGTGTATCCC
>QFCH01001747.1_pt1 | contig 45774 bp, 53 predicted proteins | sample 5346071 | NCBI WGS metagenome assembly QFCH01 (sample SAMN09062255, study PRJNA434731) | Human gut metagenome, whole genome shotgun sequencing project. | isolation source: stool timepoint B chromium assembly | host: Homo sapiens | collected 2015
CAGCCACAAACCCTTTAATTATAAAGGAATGGTCTGTCTGGAAAGCAGCCTTGCATGGGGACTTCTGGGCCTGTTTTTCTTTTATTTTCTGGATATAAGGGTTCGTGCCGCCGTGATCAGCCTGCCCGGCCATGTGGGGACTGTTTTGGCAGTGGGGCTTACCATGTTTTATCTGGTGGATTTCATCCACTGTTTCCGCCTGCGCATGGGCGGTATGGAAGAGGAAGATGAGCCGGCAGTGGGCCGGCTGAAGATATATTAATTGGATGAAAGGCTGCTGCAGGTGGCTGTTACCATTGGTCTACATGCAGCAGTCTTTTCGTCGTTCTGACCCGCCGGTGTTTTGTGACGGATTGAATAAAGGAGAAAGACATGGATATGAGACATACTTGGGGAGGATATCAGGTCGTGCTGGCCTCGGCGTCTCCCAGACGGAAGGAACTGCTGGCACAGATTGGCCTGGAGCCTGAAATCAGGCCCAGCCGGATGGAGGAGGAGACCGGGGAGAAAAAGCCGGATAGGGTGGTCATGGAACTTTCCAGACAGAAGGCAGAGGATGTTGCGTCGGGATGTCCCGCGGGCACCATGGTGATTGGGGCGGATACGGTGGTTTCCGTGGGAAATGAGATACTGGGAAAGCCGGGAACCCCCATGAGGGCCTATGAGATGCTGGAGAAGATTCAGGGCAGGACCCACCAGGTATACACCGGTGTGACGGTGCTTCTGTGCCAGGGGGAGGACCGGTGCCACGGGATTACATTTGCGGAGCGCACGGATGTCCATGTGTACCCCATGACCTGCGGGGAAATGAAGGAATATGCCCAGTGCGGGGAACCCCTGGATAAGGCGGGGGCTTACGGGATTCAGGGCAGGTTTGCCGCTTATATAAAAGGAATTGAAGGGGACTACGCCAACGTGGTGGGACTGCCGGTGGGACGTCTCTATCAGGAGATAAAAAGACTTTTGGAGGACAGGGAAGATGATTAAGCTGATAGTATCGGATGTGGATGGAACGCTTGTACCGGACGGTTCTCCGGATTTGGACCCGGAAGTATTTGACATCATTCTGAAGCTTCGTGAAAAGGGAATGCAGTTTGTGGTTGCCAGCGGGCGCCCGTGGGCCAGTGTGGAAAGCGCGTTTGAACCGGTTAAGAAGAAGATTTTCTATGTTGCCAATAATGGGGCGTACGTGGGATGCCATGGCAGATGCCTGTACGCCTATACGATGGAGCGTGAGCTGGCCCACCGCATCATACGCAAGGTACGGATGCATCCGGAGCTGGAGATGGTTTATGCCGGTGTGAACGGGGATTATCTGGATTCTAAGGACGACGCTCTGTGCGACTGGCTGACCAACGGTTATAAGTTTAATGTCATCCGGGTAAAGGATGTGCTGGAGCTGGAGGAGCCGTGTGTGAAGATTTCCATTTATAAGAAGGAGGGAATCGAGGCAGCCACCAGGGACATATATGATGAGTTCAAGGACCAGGCTAAGATGGCCTGCGCCGGTGATATGTGGATGGACTGCATGGCTAAGGATGTGAACAAGGGGAAGGCTGTGCGCACCATCCAGGAAAGCCTGGGCATTAAGACAGAGGAGACCATGGCCTTTGGCGATCAGCTTAACGATATAGAGATGCTGAATCAGGCTTATTACAGCTTTGCGGTAGCCAATGCCAGGGAAGAGGTGCGAAAGGCAGCCAGGTTCCAGGCGGACAGCAATGTGCGGGGCGGAGTCCTCAAGATACTGAAGGGGCTGCTGTGAGAGGAGTGTGACAGTGGACAGAAGCAGGATATACAAGGTACGGGGGAAGAGATGGAAAGGAGCCATGGGCCTGTGTCTGGCAGCTGTTCTGGCAATGGCTGTGTTGGCCGGATGTTCCAGGAAAACGGCCGCTGTATCCGGAGCCAGGACAGTGGACACGGCGTATACCGAGGGCAGGTGATGGTGAGTGCCATAACGGAGCGGAACCGTTACCAGAACATATATACCAGCGAGCTCTGGTCTGTGAAGGCAGACCAGAATGGTGATACATTCGAGGACAGGCTGATGGACCAGGTGGAGCAGTTCCTGATTGAGCTGGCCACCACAAATCTGATGGCGGATGAACAGGGAATTGAACTTACGGGCCAGGAAAAGGATGCCCTTAAATCCCTGGCTCAGGAATACTACAGGAATCTGTCGGAACAGGACCGCAGGTTTATGGATGTATCCGAGGATGAGGTGTACGATTTGTACTGCGAATACTACCGTGCGGATAAGCTGGTGGCAGAGCTGACCAAAAACGAGAACCTGGAAGTCAGTGACGCGGAGGCCAAGGTCATAGGCATTCAGCAGATTGAGCTGGATTCAAGGGCTGAGGCAGAGAACGTTCTGGCCCTGGCTCAGGCGGAGAAAGCGGACTTTGGGGCTATTGCAGCCAAATATTCAAAGGACAGCCGCACAGACAGGACGCTGGAATGGCAAAAGGACATGGACGGCCTTGAAAGAGCTGCGTTTGAGCTGGAGCAGGACCAGGTCAGCGGGATTCTGGAGCAGGGCGGAAGATATTATATCCTTAAGTGTGTCAATGCCTATGACCAGGAGGCTACGGCTGCCAGAAAGAGCAGGCTGGCCCAGGAGAAGAAGACAAAGGCGTTCCTGGGAATCTATGAGCCGTATGTGAAGGAGCACACGGTAAAGCTTAAAAAGCTTCCCGGAGATGTGGTTGATTTCTCCGGCGGCGAGGGCTGTACGGCGGACAATTTTTTCCAGCTGTATCACGGATATTTCAGCAAATAGTGTTCACGCAAATACCTATATGAATATTGCCTTTGACTCAGGGTGCTGCAACAGCAATTGATGGATTTCGATGGCTTTGCAGCACCTTTTACAGGATTTATATTTTTTCATATATAATTTGGGAAAGCATAGGTTCATGGTGTGCGGGATAAATTGACGGAATTTGTAATTTGATGTAATATATTAAAGAGATGTTAAAGAAAACAGCAAATAATAATAACCAGGAGGGGATACAATGTTTGATTTAGGTAAATGTATTCTGGTCACCAACAATGACCGGGCAGCAGAAAAATGGGGAGACAAGGTAGAGCAGGTGGTTCTGGTGGAGACTTACGAGGAGGTGCTTTTAAAGACCAGGGATTTGATTCATACAAACCACAAGCTTCTGACCCATCCGCAGGCATCCAGCTTAAAGCCCAACCAGACTCCCTACAGGACCATCCTTTTATACAATGAAACCGGAAAAAGTGATGCGGGGGATATCCGTCTGATTGAGGAAGCCATAGAGGCCTTCAATAAGTGGACCGCCATTAAGAAGGTGCCTAAGTATGACGAGAAGATTGCCTACGATTACAAGACCATTGATTTGTCAATGATAGAGAATGTAATCCCTAAATTGTAGGGATAATAAGGAACCGAATGTGAGGAAGTCATGAAAAAGAATGTGGGAACATCCTACTTTAAAGATTTGAGCAGGAAGGATTATGTGGTTCAGGCCAGCAGGATCATAAAGAAGGAGGGAGTGGAGGCTATCAGCATCCGGCGTATTGCGGCAGAACTGGGATGTTCTTCTGCCAGTATGTACCGGTATTTTCAGAATCTGGATGAGCTTTTGTTTTATGCCCAGCTGGACGCGCTCAACGAGTATATCCTGGATTTGTCAAAATGTGAAAAGGAGTGGAATGATATCTGGGATGTGCATTTCGGTATATGGCGTTCCTATGCCAAAGAGGCATTTAAGAAGCCCCAGGCCTTTGAAGCTGTTTTTTACCGGAACATAAACCGGGACCTGGGAGAGGCCCTGAAGGAATACTATGAGATGTTTCCGGACGCCATCATACAGGTAAGCCCCTTCATCAAGGAGATGCTTGAGATACCCAGCTATTACCAGAGGGACTATTATATATGTAAGCTTCTGGTGGCAGAAGGCAAGATTTCTGAGGAAAATGCTAAAAAGCTGAACCATATCATATGCACCCTGTTTCTGGGATATTTTAAATTTGTCCAGGAGCACGGCATCAGCCAGGATGAGATTCCGGAGCTGGTGAACCAGTTCATTCAGGAGAGTAAGGAAATCACACAGTGCTATGCCTATGATTTTACACCCAAATAGTGAATATACACAAAAAACATGACAAATTTATAACAAATTGACGAAAAAGTCGATTCCTACAAGAAGTAACAAAAAGTATCAACAGTTCCATTGATTATCGCGATAACATATGTTATATTATAGACATAAGTTATCGCGATTACTAATTTAAAGTATCATTTTTGCACAAATCCCAAATTTTGTAACTGAAAGAGTACTGTCAGGATTGCCAAGTTGGATATATGGGAATATCATGGACAATCAGGCAGTAAAATATAAAGAAGTGGAGGTATTTCATATGAAGCTTGAATTGGGAAAAATCTTTATCAAAGATATCCGATTCGATGACAAGACTCACGTGAAAGACGGAGTGCTCTATGTCAACAAAGAGGAAGTTGAAAAGCTTGTGCTGGAAGACGATAAGCTGACCGGCTGCCACGTTGACATTGCAAAGCCAGGTGAGTCCGTTAGGATTACACCGGTTAAGGACGTGATTGAGCCAAGGGTTAAGGTCAGCGGCGGAGAGATTTTCCCAGGCGTGATCGGAAAGGTAAGTCCTCAGGTGGGCACCGGAAGAACACACGCGCTGGAAGGCTGCTGTGTAGTGACTGTTGGTAAAATCGTAGGATTCCAGGAGGGCGTTATCGACATGAGCGGCCCTGCTGCGGATTACTGCCCATTCTCACAGACCTATAACCTCTGCGTTGTAGTGGAGCCGGCTGACGGCCTGGAGACTCATGTATATGAGAAGGCTGCCCGTATGGCAGGCTTAAAGGTAGCGACTTATGTAGGCGAGGCAGCAAGAGAGCTGGAGCCGGATGAAATCGTTACTTATGAGACAAAGCCTATTTTCGAGCAGGCTGCCATGTATCCGGACCTTCCAAAGGTAGGCTATATCCACATGCTGCAGTCACAGGGACTTCTGCATGATACATATTACTACGGCGTGGATGCAAAGCAGTTTATCCCCACCTTTATGTATCCAACAGAAATCATGGACGGCGCTATTGTTTCCGGTAACTGTGTTGCACCATGTGACAAGGTTACCACATACCATCATTTCCACAATCCGGTTATTGAGGACTGCTATAAGCACCATGGCAAGGATATCAACTTCATGGGTGTTATCCTGACAAACGAGAACGTATTCCTGGCAGACAAAGAGCGTCATTCCGATATGGTTGCCAAGCTGTGCAACTGGATGGGATTAGACGGTGTGCTGATTACCGAGGAGGGATACGGCAATCCTGATACTGACCTGATGATGAACTGCCGTAAGGTAGAGCGCGCAGGAACCAAGGTGGTTCTGATTACCGACGAGTTCCCGGGCAAGGACGGAAAGTCCCAGTCCCTGGCTGACGTGTGCGAGGAAGCTGACGCACTGGCATCCTGCGGACAGGGTAATGCCACACTCCAGTTCCCGGCCATGGATAAGGTCATCGGAACACAGGACTTCATCGAGATGCAGATTGGCGGCTGGGACGGCTGTAAGAACCCGGACGGCAGCTTTGAGGCAGAGCTTCAGATTATCATCGCCTCCACCATTGCCAATGGTTTCAACAAGCTGGCAGCTAGAGGCTATTAATCGAAAATAAAGGAGATGGAAAGATGGCTAAATATAAAATAGTACATTATATTAACCAGTTCTTTGCCGGAATCGGCGGTGAAGAAAAAGCCGACTATACCCCTGAGCTTCGGGAAGGGGTCGTAGGACCAGGTATGGGACTTAAGGCTGCACTGGGAGAGGATTATGAAATCGTATCAACCATTATCTGCGGTGACAACTATTTCGGAGAGAATCTGGACGCTGCAACCGATACCATTATTGAGATGGTAAAGAAATGTGAGCCTGATGTATTCGTGGCAGGCCCTGCATTCAATGCCGGACGTTACGGCGTTGCCTGCGGTACTATCTGTAAGGCAGTGGAAGAGCGTCTGGGCATCCCGGTTATCACCGGTATGTATATCGAGAATCCGGGCGTGGATATGTTCCGCAAGGACCTTATCATTGTGGATACACCTAACTCCGCAGCCGGTATGCCAAAGGTACTTCCTGTTATGTCCGCTCTGATTAAGAAGATGGCGGCCGGCGAGGAAATCCTTGGACCGAAGGAAGAAGGATACATCGAGAGAGGAATCCGCGTAAACTACTTCGCTGAGAAGAGAGGTTCTGAGCGCGCCCTTGAGATGCTGGTTAAGAAGTTAAAGGGCGAGGAATACGGCACAGACCTTCCTATGCCTAAATTTGACAGAGTTGCGCCTGCTGAGCCTGTTAAGGATATCAAGCACGCAAAGATTGCAGTGGTTACCTCCGGCGGTATCGTTCCAACCGGCAACCCTGACCATATCGAGTCCTCCAACGCCACCAAGTGGGGCAAGTATGACATCACCGGTATGGACCGTCTGTCAGCGGATGAATTTACAACCATCCACGGCGGATATGACCGTCAGTTTGCTATGGCCAACCCTAATGTGGTTGTTCCGTTAGACGCATTAAGAGAACTGGAAAAAGCAGGCGAGTTCGGCGAGCTTGTGAACTATTTCTGCACTACTACCGGTACCGGAACTGCGACTGCATCTGCAGCCAAGTTCGGCAGCGAGATTGGACAGATGTTTATTGATGAGCATGTGGATGCGGTTATCCTCGTCTCTACCTGAGGTACCTGTACTCGTTGCGGTGCAACGATGGTTAAGGGTATCGAGAAATACGGCATTCCGGTAGTTCACATGGCTACTGTGGTTCCGATTTCACTGACAATAGGCGCTAACCGTATTATTCCTGGTATAGGCATTCCTTATCCTCTGGGCGATCCGCCACAGGGCGAGAAGGACAGCTACAAACTCCGCTTATCCATGGTCAGAAGAGCTCTCAAAGCACTTCAGACACCGGTTGATGGCCAGACTGTGTTTGAGAAATAATACAGAAATGACAAATCCGGCGCAGCAGGCAGCTTGCCCGCTGCGCCGGCATAAATTAGGACAGCGTTACGGCGCTGTATCAGACCATGGATAGGAGAAGGCGTATGGATAGTGATAAGAAAGTTAACTGGGGACGGGTACTTATACTTGCCGGAGCAGTCATCGCATTTACCATTGGTTCCGGGTTTGCAACAGGACAGGAGATTATTCAGTATTATACTGCATACGGGGTGCAGGGAATTTTTACGGTGTTACTGTTTGCGGTCTGCTTCATCTACTACAATTACAACTTTGCCAAGGCCGGAGCAGAGGAGCACTTTGAAAAAGGAAATGACGTATATAAGTTTTACTGCGGTAAATACGTTGGGACCTTCATGGATTATTATTCTACTATATTTTGTTACATGTCATTTTTCGTTATGGTTGGAGGTGCTGCCTCTACACTGAACCAGCAGTATGGCCTTCCTTCCTGGGTAGGCGGCGTGGTTCTGACAGCACTGGCAATCCTTACCGTGGTAGGGGGACTTAATTCACTGGTTGACAAGATCGGTGTGGTTGGCCCGGCTATCGTTGTACTCTGTATCGGTATCGGCGTGGTTACCCTGTTCAGGGATGCCGGAAATGTAGGCGCCGGACTGGAAGTTATCCGCACAGGTGCATTTGCCGAGGCAGGCAGCGAGACAATCAAGAACGCAGGACCTAACTGGGTGATATCCGCCCTGTCCTATGCGGGATTCGTGCTTCTGTGGTTTGCCAGTTTCACGGCAGCGCTTGGAGCCAATAATAAAAAGAAAGACGTGGAGTATGGCATCTACGGCGGAACCATCGCTGTATGTGTTGCCATTGTCCTTATCATGCTGGCACAGGTTGCCAATATTAATACAGCAGGTCTGGGAAATACAGGCATCTTCGTATGGAATGCAGACATCCCCAACCTGATCCTGGCAGAACGCATCTGGAAGCCCTTTGCATCCTTCTTTGCAATCGTGGTGTTTGCCGGTATTTATACAACAGCAGTGCCGCTTCTGTATAATCCATGCGGCAGGTTCGCAAAAGAGGGAACCAGCCAGTTTAAGCTTCTTACAGTTGCACTGGGTATAATTGGACTGATTGTGGGACTCTTCCTTCCTTTCAGGGTCCTGGTTAACATCATCTACGTGCTCAACGGATATGTGGGCGCAGTACTGATACTGTTCATGTTATGGAAAAATATTAAGGATGTATTTTTAAAGAAGAAATAGGATGAGAATCTATATTGTGGACTGCGACAGGAATTCGCGGACAGAACTGAAAACCATGATTGAAGATGGCGGTATGGGAACTGTTGCCGGCATTGCATCCAGATGGGAGGAAGCCTATCTGGAGCTCCAGGAGATGTGCCCGGATATGATTCTGGCAGACCTTACCCTTTCCGCACCCAAAACCATTGCTTACATACAGAAAATCAGGGAGGTACTGCCCCAGACATCGGTTGTTATCCTTTCGCATGTCAATGATATGGATATTATCAGAATGGCTTATGAAAAAGGCGCTGAGCTTTTGATACATAAACCGTTCAATGAGATAGAAGTGAGAAACGTGCTGCACAATATGGAGATGTCCAGGGCCATGCAGTGGCTGATTGTCAAGGCCAGGAATGATTTTTCCGCCGGGGCATTTTCATGGGAAGCAAATGTGCAGGTACGAAAGATGCAGCCTGAGGAACCGGAAACGGATTATAACCAGTCCATACGGCGCTTAAAGAGTATCTTACAGGAAATAGGTATACTCAGCGAGGCGGGAAGCAAGGATATTATACGAATTGTCCGCTATCTGATTGAGGAGGACCTGGACATAAGAGACATCACGGTACGTGAGCTGTGCAGCAGGATGGGACAGAATTCCAAGAGTGTGGAGCAGCGCATACGGCGCGCGGCCTCTGTGGGCATGGCGAATCTGGCATACAGAGGAATGGATGATTATGCAGATCCTGTGTTTAATGAGTATGGGGCCAGGCTTTACAGTCTGGAACAGATTAAACGGGAAATGAGCTATATCAGAGGAAAGAGCGACGGACACGGCAACGTGAGGGTCAGAAAATTCCTTAGCGGCCTGCTGGTCTGCTGTAAGGATATTTAGAAATGTACTAAATGTAGCAGAGTGGAAGGGGGCAGGCTGTCCGCTCCCGGTTTGTAAAGCTGGGATAAGAGGTCTGCCTCCTTTTTGTGAAAATTTTGTCAAATTACCATAACCGGATGGGCGGATGGCCCGTCCACATGTCCGATAACAGCCGGGGACTGGCAGGCTTTCTGAAGCGCTTCCATGATACGTCCTGCTTCCTGGGATGCCACACTGTACAGGAGGCCGCCGGATGTCTGGGGATCGAAGAGAAGGTCGTGCACATGGGACGGAAGGTCCTTTGGCAGCGCTACCTTATCCTTCAGGTGATTCATGTTCTGGTATGCCACTGCGGGCACAAGTCCCATGGACGCATAGCTGTCCGCACCCGGGAGCAGAGGGACGCGGCTGCTGTCTATGATTACAGTAAGTCCGGATTCCCCGCACATCTCATAGCTGTGGCCCAGCAGTGAGAAGCCGGTCACATCGGTGCAGGCATGGACCCCGTCCAGGTTTCGTACCGCATCGGCTGCATACTTATTCAGCGCAGCCATGCAGTCAACCATGGCCTTATGTTCTGAGTCAGATAAAAGGCCGCCCCTGTCCGCATTGGTCAGAACGCCGGTGCCCAGAGGTTTGGTGAGAATCAGAACATCGCCCTTTTGGATGGAATTATTGCGCAGGATGCGGTCCGGATGGACCACGCCGGAGACGCACAGGCCATATTTGGGAATGTCATCCTTGATGGTATGGCCGCCCACTACAATGGCCTCAGCTTCAGCCACCTTGTCATAGCCGCCCCGGAGGATAGCCTGGACCGTTTCAAAGGGCAGGTGCTCAGGGAACATGAGAATGTTCATGCACAGTCTGGCTTCCCCGCCCATGGCCCATACGTCGGACAGTGAGTTGGCAGCGGCAATCTGGCCGTACTCATAGGCATCATCCACAGCCGGCGGAAAGATGTCCACGGTCTGTATCAGGGCAAGTTCAGGGGTAAGCTGATAGACGGCCGCATCGTCGGAGGTGTCATATCCAACCAGAAGCCGGTCGTCGTGAAAGGTTGGTAAACCGCGCAGAACCTGCGCGAGGGTATCAGGCCCTATCTTGGACGCTCAGCCGCCGCAGGAACCTGTTAACTCAGTCAGTTTAATATCGCTCATCAGTGATACTCCTTATCATTGGATGAAAATTTTATTAGCTACTAACTTAATATATTATCTGTTTTCCAGGGTTTGTCAAGGACAAACACGGTGAAAAGCCCGGTTTTTGGAAATGGATATAAAGAAACTATTTAACCATAAGTTATCGCGATTACATTTAGGAGGTTAAAAATGATTGATTTGACCAAGGAAAATTTTGAGGAAGAGGTATTAAAGGCCCAGGGCTATGTGCTGGTAGACTTTTACGGGGACGGCTGTGTTCCCTGTGCAGCCCTTATGCCCCATATCCATAAGTTTGAGGAGGTGTACGGAACAACTGTAAAATTCTGTTCCCTGAACACCACAAAGGCCAGACGGCTTGCCATTGCCCAGAAGGTGCTGGGACTGCCTGTGATTGCCATATATAAGGATGGGGAAATGATTGATTCCAGGGTAAAGGATGACGCCACCCCGGAGGGCTGCGAGGAAATGATCAGGAAATATGCCTGATGCCAGGGTACGGCCAATAGGCCGGATACAAATGATGCATAACCGCAGACGCGGCTGATGTATAAAACAGCGCTTTTAAGCGCAATAAAGAAAAGGAGGAACAATGTATGGCCATACTGAAAGACAAGTATGCTATCATCATCGGTGACCGCGACGGCGTACCCGGACCAGCCATCGAAGAGTGTGCCAAGACAGCAGGCGCAAAGATAGCCTACTCTTCCACAGAGTGCTTTGTCTGAACGTCCGCAGGTGCCATGGATCTGGAAAACCAGAAGAGGGTTTTAAACATAAGTGAGGAGCACGGCCCGGAGAACGTAGTAGTTCTTCTGGGAGCTGCTGAAGCAGAGGCCGCAGGCCTTGCAGCAGAAACCGTTACAGCCGGCGATCCAACTTATGCAGGTCCTTTGGCAGGAGTCCAGTTGGGACTAAGTGTATATCATATCTGTGAGGATGAAGTGAAGGCTGAGACAGATCCAGCTGTTTATGAGGAACAGGTGGGAATGATGGAAATGGTTATGGATGTTCCGGCCATCCATGAAGAGATGGAAGGAATCCGTAAGGAGTATTGTAAGTACTAGAGGTTAGGCTAATGCACCCCAATGCATATAGTTAGGCTAATGCACCCCAATGCAGGGAGAGCCGGCAGTCCTTTGTGGCTGCCGGCTCTTCTGTTACATGGATTATTCTGCATATGGTAAATCCACGACTGTGTGCGGATGTCCAAGGGCCGGGAGAATTTTATCCATTAAATCCCGGGTTGTGAACTTTAAGCTGGAGGTGTTGATGCAGGGATGGCAGGCGAAATACTCACCTTCCAGTATGTCCTTGTCAATCAGCAGCCTGACGCGTTTTTCCCTGTCATTCATAAGCCCCATGACAGACACGGATCCGGGTTTGATGTCAAGGAAAGACTCCATGAATTCTGCCTCCCCAAAGGACAGGCGGGCGCTTCCAATCTGCTTGGACAGGACAGCTGTCTTGAACTTTTTATTGCCTGGCATGAGCAGCAGGTAAAAGTCGGTCTTTTGGGCATTGCGGAGGAAAAGATTCTTGCAGATTTCCGTGCCCAGAAGCTGGTCTACCTCGCGGCAGGCTTCAATGGTTGGAAGGGCGTCGTGGTCCACACGGACAAAGGGGACCTGAAGGGAATCCAGCAAATCATAGGTGCGGATTTCTTTATCCTCACGGCCGGATGTGTCGGCGGGACGGCCCTCATAAAGGGTGTGGTCAATATGGTATGCGGGAATAGACTCCCCGGTATCGTTAAGATTTGTCATTTCTATACCTCTGTTTTATTGTTGGTGTGTTGGATGTGAATGCGATTAAAACATTTCAATTATAACAAATGGGACACGTAATGTCCATAGGCGGGACGACTGATTATGAAGACCTGATTATGAAGATGCACGGCATAAGGAAAAAATATGGACAGAGCTGTATTTTACAGGCCTTTACAGGGTTTTATGGGGATATTGAAGCATCTGTATTGCATCGGCAGATAATATCTGATATAATAGGGAGCAGTTGAATGTGAACGCGATAACATTAAGGGGACTTATGTCCAAATTATAAATATGAAGGAGGTATTTCAGATGAATATTCTTAGTACTGACAAGGCGCCAGGTGCCATTGGGCCTTATTCCCAGGGATATGAGGTAAACGGGGTTGTTTATACGTCAGGACAGATTCCGGTGGACCCGACAGACGGAACCGTGGCAGAGGGAATCGCTGCTCAGGCTGAGCAGAGCTGCAGGAATGTGGGAGCAATCCTGGAGGCAGCCGGCACCGGATTTGACAAGGTGTTTAAGACCACTTGCTTCCTGGCTGATATGAATGATTTTGGTACATTTAATGAGGTGTACGCAACGTATTTCGTATCCAAGCCAGCCAGAAGCTGCGTGGCAGTCAAGACTCTTCCAAAGGGTGTGCTCTGCGAGATCGAGGCAATTGCTGTAAAATAATATAGAGGGAAGCAGTAACGTTCAGGGCTTCTGCCATGTAAGCGGATTGTGTAAGGCCGCCGGATATTTTCCGGCGGCCTTAACTTTCCAGTGAACATTTTCCTGATTGTTATACAGCTGTGCGGAAATTAGTGCTGTCTCCCAGACGGACAACGGTCAGGGAGGCATCCTCAAAGGTGTATCCGGCATCGCTGGTTACAACCTCCAGAGTACCAGCGCCCGTTACCGGGAATGGTGCATTCATGGAAAGGGTTACTTCTTCATTGGAAGCAGTGAAGGTGTGGCGAGCCACTGCTCCGGTTATGGGAACTCCGTTCAGTGTGAGCTGGACCGTGAGCGTAGAGGGGATGGTGGTCCCTGCATCTATCAGGACTGTACCGGTAAAGAAGGCCTGATAGATGCCGGGCTGGTTAATCTGCACATCAGGAGAACCAGCAGTATGGGTAATGGCAGTTCCAGATACCAGCGGAGTTTCATTAAAAATCAGTGCCCCGTTAGCCGAAGTGGGCTGAGGGGTTGTATCCACTGTTGCCAGGACTTCTGGAGCCCCGCCGCCTCCGGGTTCCCCGCGGGGAATGACGAAATCAAAGACTGCATCTTCTGAGGTGCCGGAATTGGTTACAGATGCCTCGGTACCGGGGTCGCCTGTGGTTACGCTTCCGATGGTGATGGTGGCTGCGGCGCCCGTGGGTCCGGTTTCTCCGGTAGGCCCGACAGGTCCTTCTGCCCCCGTATCGCCGGTAGCGCCGGTGGGTCCGGCAGGTCCTTCTGCACCTGTATCACCGGTAGCGCCCGTGGCTCCAGCAGGTCCGGCAGCGCCCTGTGGCGCCGGTAGCGCCGGTAGCGCCGATAGCTCCGGCAGGTCCTTCTGCCCCCGTATTACCGGTAGCGCCTGTGGCTCCGGCAGGTCCGGCAGCGCCTGTGGCTCCGGTAGCGCCGGTAGCTCCGGTAGCGCCAGCGGCTCCGGCTGCCCCAGTTGCTCCTGTTGCACCCTGGGTGCCGGCAGGTCCTGTGGCTCCGCGGGGAATGGTGAAATCCAGTACATGGTTAGGACCGCCGGTTACATCTGTGACGCTGGCAGCAGTACCAGGTTCACTTGTTGTGGTATTGCGTATGGTTATGGTCTGTGCTTCTCCGGTAGCGCCAGTGGCGCCGGTAGCTCCTGTGGCTCCGGCAGCGCCAGTGGCTCCCGTAGCGCCAGTGGCGCCGGTAGCTCCGGTAGCACCGGCAGCACCAGTGGCTCCCGCAGGCCCCTGCGGTCCCGTAGCCCCAGTGGCTCCGGCAGGTCCCTGGGGGCCGGTAGGACCAGTAACACCTGCGATACCTTGTGCGCCAGTGGCGCCAGTGGTTCCTGTAGCGCCTGTAATCCCCCGGGCTCCCGTAGCTCCGGCAGGTCCGGCAGCACCTGTAGCTCCGGTAGCGCCGGTGGCTCCCCGCGGAAGGTAGAAGTCCAGAATGTGGTCAGGGGAACCGGTTATATCTACTACTGCGGCCGGAGTTTCGGGTTCACTTGTGACAGTGTTGCGTATAGTTATCGTTTCAGCAGCACCTGTAGTTCCGGTAACGCCACGGGGGCCGGTAGGACCGGGTATGCCTTGTGGGCCCTGAGGACCAGTTGGTCCTGCAGTACCGGTAGCGCCGGTTATTCCGGGAATCCCCTGAGGTCCGGTCGGGCCAGTGGGTCCGGTGGCACCATGAATAATAAGAAAACCAACTATCAATTAAAATGCGGTCATATCAAACCGCTTCGGAATGGGTGTTGACTTCAATAAAATCCTGCACCCGGCGGAGTTCATCAGCAAAGCGAAGAACAATACTGATATTGCCGCCTTCATATACCGTGATACTGTCAACCAGTTCAATTAGAACTTCCCTTGATAGTGTGGTAATATTTTCGTATTTGCGAAAGGCAACCAGAAAAGGATTTTCGGTATCTACGCCGTTTTCCTGTTCGGCTCTTTCATCTTGCAGTTTCTTGATTATTGCACTTATTTCCTTTTCTTGTTCCTCGTAATCTTCCCGCATACGGCGGTAATCGTTCTGACTAATCTCGTTGTCTTTCCAATCCTGATAAATAGCTTGCTTATATCTGATTACCTTAGTAAGTTCCCGTTCCTTCTGGGTGATAGCCTCCAATAACTTCTTATCCTCACTTTTGACTATGGGAGCCCGGTTAATTTGTTCTATGGCCTTTGTGTAGTCGATTGCCAGATATACATATTGTTGAATGGCAAAGAGGACAGCCGTTTCTAAACGCTTATGTTGAATGGTATGTTTCGTACAGGCATTTTTTGAACGGCTCTTATAGGTGGAGCAATAGTAATAAACGTGTCCTTTGACTTCACTTCGTACCATAGCCTTTTTGCAGTCGGCACAACGCAGGAAGCCGCTGAACAAATACAGCGTGTTCTTTTTTGGAGAAGTGCGCGTGTCTTTCTGCAATAGCCGCTGGACTTTATCAAAAGTTTCCCGGTCAATAATGGGTTCGTGGGTATTCTCCTTAATAAACCATTCGTCCTCTGGTACTTGCTCCTGAATATGAACTTTATAGCTCTTTATGCGATAGCGGCCCTGCACCATATCACCGCAATACATACGGTTTTTAAGTATCTCCCCAACTGTCCGTTCACTCCAAAGCGGATTTTTAGTTGGATCACTGTGGGGATTTTGATATTTCATGCCTAACTTCTTTTGCTTATAGACAGTTGGGCATGGAATACTATGGTCATTCAAGTATCGTACAATAGAGAGTTTACTTATACCATCCAGATATTTCTCGAATATCTCTTTTACAATTTCTGCGGCTTCTTCATCAATGATAAATGCGCTTTTATTTTCTGGATTTTTCAAATATCCATATGGAGCAAATGCACCGATAAACTCTCCGTTGTTGCGTTTTGTCCGAAATGTCTTACGCACATCTTCTGACGTTCTGGCCGCATAGCGGTCATTCATAAGGCCGTTTATCGGGATTTCCATGTTCTGCATACAGTCTGGATTGGCAAATGTATCAACATAGGGATTGCCAAATGCGATAAAGCGACAACCGTATGTAGGGAGATACTGTTCCAGAAACTTCCCCTGGTCGGCATAGTTACGAAAGGCCCGGGCGAGAGTTTTACAAATAACGCAATTAACATTACCCTCACGAATATCTTTCGATAACCTTTGAAAATCAGGGCGTGTGTCCTCCGTCGTTCCAGAGCGTCCGTCGTCTACATAAATATCATAAATGATATACTTTTCGTTGCAGAACTTTTCTTCTACAAATTCCAGATTGATTTTTCTCTGGTTGGTTACACTTTCGGATTCATCGTTATTTCTTAAATCTTCTTTGGAAAGTCTGATATAAATACCGATTTTCCATACAAATGATTTTGCGTTTTCCTGCTTTTGAGTTTCAGTGATAACACGGCTCTTTCGCGCCATGTGAACCTCCTTCCCTTATCACTTTACACCTATATTATACCATTTATAGGTGGCGTGAACAATGTTGTCGAGCCCTTGTAAATCTTGTCCGCAGGCCGACATAAGCGGCCTGCATACTGGTTACAGTCCGCTTTTTTTGCGTTTTAGGAAGTCGGTGAAACAATCTTGGAGGGGCGGGGCGCTATCCATAAATTCCAGTTTTACGCCCATATCGCCCACCCGGAAGCAGTAAGGATTTTTTACTTTGTGGATTACCTGCGCCGCCCGTTGTTCTCTCGGGACTGTGTTATCGAAGGCCAGACCGGACACGTCAACTAAGTCCTCTTTGTTGACTGCCGTTATATCAACGTCCGCGAGCTCCGTCAAATGAATTTGTTCTTGCATGGATATTCGCCCCCTTTCTTCCATGTGTATGTCACTCCCTGATTGTCCTATGAGGAAATGACAAAGGGCGGCCCGCTCACACGCGCCGCCCTTTGCCATCTGCTCATAAGACCTCGGGCCAACTTGGCCCGAGGTCAGAGCAAAAGAAAGGTTTAATAAGGACTCTGGCAATAGTGCTCGTCGGCTTCTTCAATGGATTTCATATCGAAAACCCAATGGAGTTCACCGACCACCCGTTTAATATCCTCGGGCTTGAAATCACAGTTTTTCATCGCCCAAATGACGTAACCACGGCAGGCATTATTGCTCCACCGCTCGGTCAACATCATATCCAAAGTTAAATCTTTTTCCATTTCGATTCTCCCTATCAAAAAATAGGTGGAACGCCGCGCCGGAAAAGTTTTGGGCTGTTATCAGACAGAATATCCGGCCCGGCGCTCCTGATCGTTTGCTTCAACAGATAACCCGGACGGGCGGCGGCTTGTCCACCCCATAGGAATTTCACCTCTCCCCATTCTTATGGCAAGGCGTTCTCAATGCCTGCGACGGCTCACGGCTTATGGCCGCTTCAACGCTCGGACTATGACTAAACGCAAGTATCAGGGATTATCTGCCTTATCCGGCGGAACCATCCTCGGTCCGCCTGCGGCATGGGCCTTATCGCTCACTCTATTCTCTGACAATAGAGGTCATGGCGGGCCTGTCACTCAGCATACGCACCCTTCGTATCCGGGTATCTTTTTATGAAATTGTCAATCTGCATGGGGGAGTTTCCAGCCTCGGGCCAAGTTGGCCCGAGGTAGTGATTCCTCTCAATAGCCATGAGAATAAACGGGCAAAATCGGGCCGGGTCAGATACGATTTTTCAAAAAAATCTCCATGTTGCGGAGCCCCCGTTCAATCGAAGTCCGAACCGTTTTCTCATGGACTCTCTCAGCCCTGGCGATTTCGGTTTTGCTCATACCGAGTATGTAATGGGCGTAGACTCTGCGGCTCTGCATTTCCGGGAGCGAGGCAAGGGCGGCGAAGAGCTCCTGCGCTGTAACCTTGCGCTCGTAAAGCTCACAGGGAGACAGGGCAACAAAGAGAGCTTCATGCTCGATACCGTCTCCGGCGTCCAGCGAAAAATACGCTTTATTCCAGTACATGCGGCGGATATAGTTCCGCTCCATACGCTCGGCCTCGGCCAGAGCCGCCGCCACTTCATCAGAGACTTCCACAAACAGGTCGTTATGATAATACGGGTAGATATCCCGCAAGTTGATTTTCTTCATAGTGATACCTCCATTTCGATTTGGGTGGACGAGTGAACCGAAATGGAGAGGGCGGGGAGCGGCAACCATAGCCGCCAACATATTTCCGTATAATTCGACATAACAAAACGCCGGACATCTCATAGGGATGCCCGGCGTTCTCAATCTGCCATGAATGGTTATTCCTGATTATATGTTCTAATCGTTCTGGTTGATAGTCGTAAAATAGTGTTACAAAACGCAGTCTTTTTTTAATAAAATACTTAGAAAATTATTTGACAGAAAAAAATGTATTTTTGCTAAAAAAATCATAGCTGCCTCCATGAACGGCAGCTATCGCTTAGTTTGGCGCAAGGGAATATACCGGAAGGCCGTCGTTTTTTTTTACGGCTTTCCGGTTACACTCTATATAAAATATAAAATCGGTATGATAATGCCTTTTAGCAGGAATGATTAGGTCATTCAAAAAATATCAGCGGAACGATACAATAAGATTGGGGTGAATAATTATGCCGAATGATATTTTAAAGCAACTGGGACACCAAATGCGTGAGGCCCGAAAGGCCCGTGGATTAACCCAGGAGCAGTTATCCGCCCAAACCAATGTTTCTGTTCGTCATATTGCCAAAATTGAAAAAGGCACTATGAATACTTCGTTTGAAATATTGCATACGCTTGTGACTTGTTTAGGCACCTCCTTAGATGTATTGCTGTATCCTGATCTGCCAATGGAACAGCAGGAAGTCGCCAAATTAGTAGGTTGTTATAAAGCCTGTCCTCCCGGAGAAAGAGGGCTTATTATGAAAACTGTACAGTGCTTGGCGAATGAGCTGATAGAACGGAAACAAAAGGAAGTGGCGCACCTCGGGCCAACTGGGCCCGAAGCAAATGAATAAAACCAGCGAGCAAGATAGAATTGCCCGCTGGTTTTTTCTTTTCCTTTATCGGGCAATCAGTTATCTTTGCTCCAATCTATAAGCTCTTTTTTTACTTGTTCTAAAAGGTTTTGCCCCAAGGTTCTGGTTTCTTCGGTGCCAACCAAAGTACAGTTCAATGTGCATATATTATGAAACGTACTGACAGATAGCTGAAAGTCAGCAGCATTGCGGTATGTCCCGGTCAAATAGCAATGCTCAATCCTGCAATTTTTGAAGGATAATTGATTGTGGTCTATTATGCCAAAGTTTGTATATGAAACCGCAGGCAGATGATAGGTCATTTTTATAATTCGGCGGAGCAAAGGGAGCGGAGTTTTTCGGAACATGCAAGCAAGGAACTTTATACCCGCAAAACACCGTCGGCGGGATTTCTGTAATGCCATTTCAATAGAAACCTGTTTTAATGTCATTGAAAAAGTATGTTCCGGTTCAATCTCGGCGATTACTGTTTTATATACCCCTGTCATATTCGCAACCGTCAATCCTGCGGTTTGGTTAAATCCGCGGAGGTCAGCCGGACAGGGAATGACAACTTTCCGTGTGTTTTGCCTGTGTGCAATTACGCGAATATATGCTGTCATAAAAGCCTCATTCAGTGTTGCGCCGTGTCGCTTCGTTTTAGCATGGATAGCTTTTAAGCAATCGGCATTTATCAGACTGGTCAAACAGATATAGTGATTACCAGCTTGTGCAGAAAGTAATGACGTGGCAGAAAATTTTTTTCCATACTTCGTCTGTTGTGTTTGCCGTTGTACCTGGATATTTTTTAAAAGTGGGGAAATATCCCGGGTATTCCGCATGGAATTATCAAACTGCTTTCCATTGTATAAAGCCGCCAGCAAATAGAGATATTGCAAAAAACCTATGCCGTCGGTTAAAATATGGCTTATTCCTATGACTACAATTTCCTGTTCAGCCTCTTGGCAGATAAATATTTTGAGCTGTGTATCATTGCTCAGATCCCACCGCATTTTCTTTTCGCGGTCAGCCTTATCAGTGATGATACAGTGCTTTGCTGTCAAACCACGTTCTATAAAATGCGCTTGATTGTAGTCATATATATAAAGTAATTCGGGGATATACCGGGTTGAAATACTAATTGCGTCTTTCAACTTCTCTATATCTAAATGACCATCTTTTACGGTCAGATGGCAATATATCAGCGGGTATACTCTATCCCGATAGGTTGCTTCAATAAAATCTAAACATTCGCAATTTGTCACTTTCCTTTGTACATTCGTTTTCATTTTTGTTCTACCTGTATTTCACCATTATTCGTTTCTACTTTAACAGTTACCGTTGGACTACTGCCTACCGTTCCGCTCGTAGTTCTTCCCTTCACGGCGATACATTCCTGAAACGTTGTGGAAATGGAGCTATTTTTAGTGGTTCCCTCAAAGTAAAAATCTAAGTCGGCAGGAAGTACAAGAACAATTCCATCATTTTTATTAAATAGGGAGATATCTCCGTCAACCTTGGTATAAGTTACGTCCAACTTACCGGAGTTATTAGCCTTATAACTGCCGGAACCGATGGCGGATTTTACCTCTGCATTTCCACTTGTGGATGTGTAATTTACATGGCCGCGCAATGCGGAACATATAAGATTTCCGCTTGTGGTTTCCAACCGGATTTGGTTGGCCTGTATGTCACCTAAGTCTAAAGTTCCGCTTGTAGTTGACAGATGAATGTCTGAAGCAGAAGCGTTGTTTATTTTGATAGTCCCGGACGTGCTGTCTACCCGTAGCATAGATAAATTTGGTTCAATGTCTGTCATATCTATATTTCCGTTTGTGGTGGTAACAGTAAGATTTTGATTGTATGTAGCGGGTAGATAAACTTCAATATAACGCTCAAAACTATCTTTGAAAAATGGACGTTTTCCTTCACTGATGTGAATATATCCGTCGCGCTGGTCAACCTTCGCATAGTAGCGGCTGTTGTTGACTGTCATATATTCCTTAACTGTCAGAGTGTCGCTATCGCTCGTAAAAAATGTCACCTTTTCTTCGTCATAGGATATTTCCAGTTTGGTTATCCCGTTCAAAGAAAATGTAAGTTCATTTGCCACGCCAGATGATTTTGAAGCAGTACAGCCGTTCATTCCCAATAAGGCAATGATAGTCAGGGAACACAACAACATCAATTTTTTTGTTTTCAAATCGAATACCTCTCTTTCGATAGTAAATGAATTGTTCATTCATCAAGTGCTTAAAAATTAGAGGGCGGTTGCCCTGCTAATTTTATTGCTGATAAGCCGTTATGATATTATCCATGCAAATCTTTTTTGCCAGTTCCACCGGAATATCATTTGTCTCAAAGGAAGTATAGCGCATGTCCATTGCCCACCATGTCAAAATCTCGATAATCAAAGTTGTGGTAAGTTTGAGATGTTCCATAGGGCGTACAGTTCCTTTTTCAATGAATATTTGAATATATTCCATCATTGTTTCAAGAAATGTCAGACGATATTTTTTGTAATACTGGGCTAGTTTTTGAAAATCAAAAGCATTTTTTTCAAAGAACAGACACCCGACTGCGTAACGATGTAAAATATCAAATGCGTCTGAAATCAGGTTCTCGAAGGAGTAGTTTTCTGCGCCATTTTTAAGGTGTGCAGAAAAATCGCTGGCCGATTGTTCAAATACCGCGATAATTTCTTCATTTAATCCGCTGAATATATCGTCTGTAATTGGTCTTTCAAACTTACGATCAATAAACTCCGGGTCTATGGTACATTTCAATATAAAGTACATAATTTCCTGTTTCCCGGTAAAATCAAGATAAATTGTGCCAACCGAAACCCCTACGGCTTTTGCAATATGGCTAATCTGGGTTTTAGAATAGCCTTGTTGCAAAAAAAGTAATGTAGCTGCGTCCCGGATTGCCCTTATTCTTTCGTTTTCCATAGAGCCTCCTTACTGAATGAATTATTCATTTTTATTAATCATACTCCGTTTTAAATTGAATGTCAATTCCGTTTTTGCAAAATAGGACACTGTTTTTCTACCATTTTCCGGGGCTTGCGCTAAACGGCAAGCGATGCAAGTGTCTATGCACTTGCGAATTTTCCACGTTCCGGCCTCCGCCGAAACCTGAAAAATCCCGCTTGTTGGGGCCAGCCCCAAACCCTGCGGAACCTCGGGCCAAGTTGGCCCGAAGCTCCGCTCGATTGGTTGCGTCTCATTCGCTATCGCTCCTGTTCCTTATTTTTCTCCTGCCCGGTCAGGCCGAGCAGATAATCAATGTTTGCTTTTGCCGTTGTGACTTCCCGCATATCTTTCCGGGCCGCCCGGTACTCGGCGTATAGCTCCTTTTTTTCTGCCGCCAGCCTGCGGCCTTCCTCCTTCTGCTTCTCCATCTTCGGGAGCTTCGCCCCGTCCAGAATGGCACTCATTTTGGCCCGAGACGCCCGGTAAATGTCAATATCTGCCTCATGCTCCGCAAGGAATTTTTTACTGTACCATGAAGCCTTGTACGCCTCAAACACGGGGCGGGTCTTAGCGTAGTTTACCGTGGCCCCTTTGAGCTCCGCATTGGCGGCAAGCGCGGCCTCCACTGTTTTGATTTTTCCGGCCAGAACGTGAAAACGCTCCGTGGCCTCCCCGGCCTTTTTCTCCAACTGCTCATACTCCGTCAGGCCGTTGTCCTGCAAGTAAGCCAGAGCCGCCGCCATCTGCTTTAGGTTGAATACTTTCGTCCACCGCTCATAGGCCGGGCCTTTTCCTTGAAGCCGGTTCTGAATGTCGATAATCAGGTTGAGCCTGCGTCCCGACTTCACAGGCTCCACTGCCCGGCTGGAGGGCAAGAAGGAGGCGCGGCCCTCAATAACGGCCCGTATATCCTCCGGGCTATAACCTTCCCCGAGTGTGGAGGCCCGGCAACGGGTAAACCGTTCCTGTCCGGGACAGCAAAACGAGAGAGAGCCACCGCGCCCGTGTTTGACCTCGTAGCTCGCCGCCTTCATCAGTGAGAGAAAAGCGGCAAAATCGGCGGGTTTCTGCAAGAGAGCCGCGTCGATCTGCGCCTGCAGCCGCTCCTGAAAGGTGGGCGGTTTGTTGTCTCCGAGCCATTCCCCGTAATTCTTAAACTTGCCTTTACTACGGGGCTTCGGATTTTTCACGATCGAAAGCCCGTGTTCCAGACAAATCCGGTCGCTTACCCGCCGGATTGCAAAGGAGCTGTTCCAGAAATTCCGAAACTTCCGGGCACAGTCCAGAGACGTTGAATTGTAGTAAATGTGGTTGTGGACGTGTGCCTTATCAATGTGTGCTGTGACAATAAAAGCGTGGTTGCCTTTTGTCCAGCTCATGCCGAGCTCGTAGCCGATACGGTTTGCTTCTTCCGGGGTCACTTCCCCGGGAAGAAAGGATTGCCGTATCTGATAACATAAAATGTCCTCGTCCCACTTCTGCACCCGGCCCGTGATGGCCTTATACTTGCTCTTAGAAAGCAGAAATTCCGCGACCACCGTGGCCGGGTCGCACTCATAAGCGGAGATAAGTTCGCCTCCCCGGGTCTTGTCGGGATTTTTGCCGTAGTCAGTACAGTCCTTGATTGCCTCCGCTATCGTCTCCCCGGCGTTGATATGCCGGGTAAAATGACGGGTAGTTGCCATGTCTCACCTCCATTCCATGAAGAACGGCGGCCCCGCAGAGCCGCCGTTTTGCCGTTCCTGCTTCGGGCCAACTTGGCCCGAAGCCCATAGGATAGAAAAAGAGAGGGAAAAGCCGGAACGCTTTTTCCTCTCTAAAAGATTTTTGATATACCTTTTACCAATAAGGCGCAGCTAAATTAGCCCGACAAACTGGAATTTATTACTATACTCGTGTGGCGAAATTAGTCAAATTGTTATTTTATATCCTGAGATTTTTTTACAATCGTGACTTTTGTTGTTTCTATCACTTGTGTAATAGTTTCTTCCGTTATTCGTGTCCGGCGGTTATTTAATGTAAGTTTCTTGGCCCCTTTACATAAGGCTGCAAATATAAAGTTACCCACTACACCAGAAGCAACGCCGATAGAGAAAGATAAAAGAATCTCCGCTGTCAACCCGCCATCAAATGATAAAGAATTACCTGCTGATAATAATTTAAATTCTGCCTCTCCATCGTAAATTTGAATGGTACACCCATTATCAATAGTTCCAAATAGTTTTTTTATATTGTCCAATGTTTCAAGTTCTATTTCAATTTTAACAGAAATTACTCCTGCATTATTTTTTCCCACCATGGCTCAATTCCTCCTGTTTTTTCTGATTTGTGAAATATTTCTATTATATCATTAATTAAATCCAATCCAATCTCGTAAAGAATACTTTGTAGCTCAACAATCATGCAAAAACCTATTGATTCAAATAATGTACTGCCATTTAGTCCTGAATTTGAAAACAATTCTGATTGAAAGTTACCACGCCGATCCTCAAAATTAGATTCAAAATCTTTTACTGCTTTTCCTTGAGCTAATTCTCCGATTCTCTCTTCAATTAGCTGATACTTAAAAAGCCACCTTATAGATGTCAATACATCATGCTTTGAATATGAATTGTCTTTTTCAAAATAGGCAAGTACTACCTTAAGCGCAAAAGAATCCGCCTCATTTTCTTTAACTAAATTTTCTTTTCTATCGTCAAAATGCTTTAATAGAATATGTGCATATTCATGTGCAAAAATAAATATCAATTGTAAATTTGTAAATTGTAATGCAGTCTGAATAGCGCTTTGCGAACGTGCACCAATTATTGGAAGATTTCTAACAGAAAATTCATCGTGACAGTATAATAAATAGGGAAAGATAAACCGAGCGTTCTGAGCGTTCTGAGTGTTATGTTTGAAATCTATGTCCCCTACTAACTGTCCATCTTCGTTTGTAACATCGTAAATCGAATTAATTATTACTAGGTTGCAATGAATCAATATCGATCTAGTTAACGCTGGGAATATTATTGTATTTTGACCAATAGTTCTAGCCGACAATCTGGGCTTCATTGATAGTCTCAACTTAATCTTTTTAGCATTTGGGAATTCCTTTTTTAGTTCGTTTACTATGGCTTCCCTAACAATCCACATAAAGTCCACTGGTAAAGGTGGTTTTGATTCGATATGGTTTTTCATGTAGAACATTGCACTATGTATACATGCTTCACGATATTCAAGTAGTGCTTTCTGTGCTTCGCTTTCATTCTTAATAGTATCTTCACAAATGAACATAGCAGAACGAAAACCCAAATAATACTGTTCAAATAAGTCGTTTAAATTCTCTTCCTCATTTTCAAAAGATATCAATTTACGTTGTTTTCTCATATATGTACTTTCGATATCAGGAGGCCAAAAAAAGCCGTCCGAATCAACTACAATATTCAATATTCGCTACCCCCATTCACCTGAACATAAAGCTTGACATTATAATCATAACATAACCATCCCCTTACGAACACACTGAATCAAATATATATAATCTTTGATACAACTTCCGATTTGTCGAGTGCGCCTTTTCCGCCAAAGGCGAACCTATTATTATCGAATCAAGTATACAATAGCCAAAGCAATCCGTCAATCTTCGGGCCAACTTGGCCCGAAGCTCCCGGACAGAGAAAAAGCAGGGGAGCGAAGGCCCGGCCCCCGCTCCCCATGCTCACAGCTCCACAATGGCGGATAGCTGTTTCAGTATGTCATTCATGCGCCCCCACAGCTCGGCGTAGTCCTGTTGAAGCCCGGCAATCTCGTCCGGGTACACGCCGTAGGTGTTGGCGTGGATTGCCACCTGATTCAGATTGTTGGAGCACCGCCGTTGCAGGGAAACCAGTTCCCGGACGGGCGAGAGGTCAACATGGAGGATATAGCCGTTTAAGGCCATCTTGCGGACAAAGGCGCTCATGTTGCGGACGCCTGCCTCGTCCATGCAGGCGTGGAGCTGTTCCAGTTCCTCCGGGGATACCATCACATAAAGCGGGATATTCCGCCTGCGGCGGGGCATTACCGTTCCTCCCGCTCCCGGCTCCGCTTATGGTGGGGCGGCTCCTTTACCTTATCCAGCGGCTTTTCCAGTTCCGGGGGAACCGGGGCAGGCGGCGTGTTGTTCAGCACACCGTCAATCACGTTGTAATTCTGTTCAGCGGAGAGCTCCGCCGACTTCAAAGGGTTTTCCTTTTCCTGCATGAAATACCTCCTATCTTTCCTCATGGGCGGGGCTGCTTTTCTTTGCGGGCGGTTCCTGATGATCCTTTGCCTGCTTCGAGCCCTTGCGGAGCTGGGCGGCAATCGAACGTTTTTCTCTGCGCTCCGCCTGTAATTCCTGCATAATTTCAAACCGCTCCGCGAGCTGTTCCGGGGTCACAAAGTCTTTCAACACATAGGAACCAAAATCCGGGTGGAACCAAGTCAACTGTTTGCGCTCGGAGAAATGGCGGCTGTTTTCCCATTTTCCGAGGGCCTGTGTCTGTTCCTCCATGCGTTTTTTCAGGTCTGGATTTTGCCGGGAGGGTTTCAGTTCGTAGTCCTCCATCTGCTTATCTGTCAACGGCTTTGCGTAAATCAGTTCGCCCCACGCCCGAAAGGCTTCCCCCGGTATGGGAATACGAAAATCACAGTCATAGTTTTTAATCTCCACGGGCTTGTTGTCGGGCGGTTCAGGGAACGTCCATATATCCACTGGCCGCTGTGTAGAGTAGTATTTATACCCGTCCAAATAATTCCTCCTTTCCAGCCTCGGGCCAACTTGGCCCGAAGTCCTTATTTGTTACGATTTCCCCCGCAAAACAGGGGCAAGACGTAGATTGATATTAAGACCGCTCAAACCGGGCGAAGAAAGCCCGGAAACACAGGGGTTTTACAGGGCCTAATCGTAACGCCGCCCCCTGTTTTTCTCCCGCTTTTTCCGCATACGCTCCCGGCTCCGGCGGCGGTTGCCCTCGGCCTTGCAGGCTTCGGAACAGTAGGCTTGCCGCCCCTCGGGAATAAAGGCCCTCCTGCATACGGCGCAGCGCCTTATTTCCGGCCCCGCCGCCTTCCCCGTAAGGGAGGTTTCCAGCACCGGGGCCAGAGGCAGCACCGCCGCCCGGAAGTAGCGGCACAGGCTCCCCGTCCACCATTTGCCGAGCATATAGCAGGGGCAGTCCAGCGGGAGACAGCCGTATTCGCTGTCATAGTTGGCGCAGATACCCGTGACCAGCCGCCGGATTGTTTTCCTCTCGTCACGGGTCAGCTCCCGGCACATCACCGCTTCGGGCCAACTTGGCCCGAAGTCCTGCGGGGCTCCACAATCAGGGTGCACCGCTTCTTCCTGCAATCGCCGCCGCGCTCCCGGCAGGCGGGGCAGGGTTCCGGGTCGTGCCGGGAGCGCCGGGGAACCTGCTTCATCATTCGCTCATAGGGGCTGTCGGTAAAATTCATTCTCTGTCCTCCTTCCCCGGTTCGTCTCCTTCCTCCGGCTCGTCCTCGTCCCACGGTGGAAGGTCGCTGTCCCCGTCCGGCTCGTCCCCTTCTTCCTCAAAGTCAATTTCTTCCTCGTCCAGATCGGGGGCCTGATGTTTCGGGCGGTAAATCTTGAAGTACCAGCCGGCCCCGCCGCCGATGACCGCCACGGCCAGCACCAGAAGGATTGTTCCGATGGGACTGTCTTTCTTTTCGGGCTCCGGGGCCGGGGTGGGTTCCGGCTCGTTGGCGGGCTCCTGGGGCGCAGGTGTGGGCTCCGGTTCCGGCTCCACCGTCTCGGGCTCCTTCTCACTTTGCACGAGGGAGAGCAAATCTTTTTCCGTCCTCGTCGGTGGCGTTGTCAACCACTGTGCCGGTTCCCTCCGGAGTGAAGGGCTTGGCGGTGGTGGTTTCCTCCTGTGCGGGCGGTTCCTCCGTGGGCTCGGTGCTCTGCGCGTAGGCCGGAAGGGTAAAGACAGGGAGGCAGAGAAAAACGGCGGTCAGCGCCGCCGCCATACGGGATTTAGTTTTCATCATCAGCGGATTCCTTCTTTCTTCCGCCGGACTTCGGGCCAATTTGGCCCGAAGCGGCAGGTGCCTTTTTCTGCTCCTTCAGGAAGTCGGCCAGCGCGGCGGGCGTCAGGTTGAGAGAACGCACCAGCTCCACAATCTCCGTGTTTTCCAGTTCGGTTTTCTGGCGTTCCAGCTCCCGGAGCCGGGTCTGCTGTTCGCTGATTTTCGCCTTGACCTTCTCAATCTCGGCACATACCTTGTCAATTTTACTGCTCATGTAAAACCTCCTTTTTCAGTTGAGCCGCCCGAAGGCGTAAAAATGTTCCTGCCAGTAGGACGTGCTGATACTGGCGTATTTGATGGGGTCGCCACAGTGGATCATCATATTGTCGCCCACATAAATGCCGACGTGGGAGACAGGCCCGGCGCTGTCATAGGTGCGGGTAAAGAAAATCAGATCTCCGGGCCGGGCTTCACTCTTTGGAATGATGGCGCATTGGTTGTAAATCCCGGTTGCCGTGGTGCGGGGCAGGTTGTAAACGCCGGAATGGGTGTATACCCAGCACACAAAGCCCGAGCAGTCAAAACTTGTGCTCGGGGAGCTACCGCCCCATACATAAGGGTAGCCCAGGTACTTTTCCGCCTCGGCAATCAGAGCGGCAAAATCCGGGTCGGTCAGGGCCTCCCCCGGTATCTCGTAGGAGGGGCCGGGGTCGGTATCGCCGCCTGTGTAGATGTTATCCCACAGATAGGGCTTGTTGCCCTTCGTCCACATGGTAGCCGAATAGAGCTCCTTTTGGTCGGCGGTCAGCCGGTCGTTGATAACCACGGGCAGGGTACGGTTTTTCAGGTTGACGGTGAGAATGTAATACTCGTAGGGGACTTGATAGGTGTCCGTATGGCTGTTGCCTTCCTCGTCCGTCCATGTATCGGTTTCCGTGCGGTAACGGATTTCCCCTGTCTCGCTCAGGGTCAGCTTATACTGTGCGTCAAACACGGCTTGAAGCTCCCCCTGTACTTCGGCACGGGTGTAGGATTGGAATTTTGCGATTAAGGCCCACCAGCAAATTGAAACCTACAAGGGCCGGCGCTACCGTCCCGAAGGTCGGGCCTATGGTTTTCATCATGCCTATGAGCTTCGCGCCGAAGTCGGCCCCCGCCGCGAGGCGGTACGCCTCCCCGAGTTTACAGAAGAACCAGAAAATGACCAGGTACGGGAGATTGGGAACCACATATTTTTTAATTTTGGCGTTCACCGTTCCTGCACCGCCTCTCTGGTCTTTTCCCGTTCCTTCTGCCGGGCCTTGATGTGTTCCCCGAACTGCCGGAGCTGTCCGAGGATAGAGGGCCTGTCTTTTTGGCGGGCCATCACGCGCTTTGTGTATTCGGAAAATACCGCCGTGATTGCGTCCGCCTGTCCAGCTTTGAAGAACAGAAGATAGTCCTTCGGTCCTACCTTGTGGAACGCATAGTCCACGTTGAATTTCCGGGCCACCCGGTCAAACAGGCGGGCGTCTCCCTTTAGCTGGATACTGTTGGAGGAAACGCCCTGGCCCATGAGCTGTTTCACGGTCTGCCGCCCGTGGGGCGTGAGCGAGGCCCGGCGCTGTTTCTGCATTTCGGCCAGAAACTTCTGAAACGCCTTGCAGAGTACCCGGCCCGTGAGCTTCGTTGCCTGAACGGATATGGCAACAGTACGTCTTGTTACATCTTCTTCCATTGATACCTCCTTTCCCGCCGGGCTTCGTTATGGGGGAAGGCCCCCGGGGATATGGGAAACCTCGGGTCAACTTGGCCCGAGGTCTACCGCTCGTCATATACCGCCGGAGCCGTTTTTTCCTTATTCGGCGGGTTCTTTACCTTGTGCTCCTGCATGGCTTTCAAGATGGACGGCTGTTTCTCTGCGGCGCGTTCCAGACGGTCAAGACTGGCAACCGCTTTTTCCAGACCTTTCCGGGCCGCAAGGAAACAGGCCCGTTCCGCCCGGTAGGGAGCCTGTACCGTCTTTGCCAGCTTGCCGATGGATTTCGCCTCTTGTACGGCCTCCTTCCCCATCAGGGCGCGGCCTATATTTTTCACATGCCGCCCGGCTTCGTGGTACTCGGTGCTTACCGCTTCAATCCGGGAAATGGCCTTTGTGTCTGCCTGTATTCCTTCGTTGATGTTGTTCCGCAGGGCTTCCAGCCCCGGCTTGATATGGAAAAACCGAGCGGCATTGTCCAGCGTGGAGATTCCTTGCTCCTTCACAGCCGCCAGTGTGTTTTTACAGCCTTCAATGATACCGGCTTTCAGCTCCGCAATGCTGTCACGCAGGGCAAGAATACGGTCTTGCAGGACTATAATTGATTTTTGAAGGGCCGATTTCAGCGGGTGGTTCTGCATTTTCTCTAAATCCTGCCGCATGGCTTTCAGCTCGTCAACCGCGCTGGCAAGCTGTTTTTCCATTTCGGAAACATGGCCGATAGCCTCTAACAGCTCTTTTCCCGCCGGAGACTGATTTTCTTTTAGCAGGGCCAGCAGTTCTTTTACATACTCATTTTCAGTAATCGGCGTTTCCACGGTAGGAGCTTTCTTTTTTGGCAATGTTTACACCTCCTTTCTTCCTGGCAACGAACAACCTCGGGTCAAGTTGGCCCGAGGTCTACCGTTCCCCATGGGCGGCGGCTTTTCTACCTCCGCGCTCCGGGGGCGGGGTCTCCCGATACTTCTTTAACGCTTCGAGAATCGAGCGGCGGGGCTCAACGGGATAGGAAAATATCTGGTATTCCTCGGGTACCTTGTCCCCGTCGTAGTGTACAATGAAAGAGCTTTGGTTATTTTCGATATAGCCGCTGTCCGTAAAGTCGCTAGTGCTGTTTAAGAACATATCCCGCCCGTATGCCTCATAGTCAAAGTAGTCCCTGATGTGTTTCGGCACATCGAGGGCTCCGGCCTCGTCTATCAAATACTGGCCTAAATCTTCCTCGGTTTTCACATCAGAGTAAAATTCATAGCAGTCGAGGTTTTGGGTCAGGTTGATTAAATCCTTCACGCTCCCTGCATATTCCCCGAGGGCAACAGCGGCTTCAAACTTTTTCATCTCGCCGCTGTCCATTTCTTCCAGCAGTGAGGCGAGATAATTCAGCTCGTCAATGTTTTCATTTTCCCCTAAACGCGCCCGCAGTCCGGCAACGTCGGTTTCATAATCAACGATATGGATTTCCTCATACCACACCCCGTCCACCCCAATCCTGGACAGTACGGCCTGTACTTCCTCCGTGGTGGCTGGCAGGCGCAGGGGCTCCACTGCAAGAATCCCCTCGTGGTATTTGCCGAGATTGCCGATATAGGCGCTAATCACGCCTTGCCTCCCGGCCCTGGCCCTTGACGGTCAAAATGCCGTCCAGCGTGGTTGCCGTGATGTTGAGCCGCCCGGCCACGGCAATATCATTTTTCACATCTTCGGTCATGCCGTTGCCGCAGACCACCAGCACATGAGCCCTACGGAGCATATCGCGGGAAATGTCAATCCCGCTCTTGTGTTCCTCGGGAATATCGTTGTTCAGAAACAAATGCAGGTAGAGCAGGGGGCAGATTGGGGAAAATCCGGCCTCATAGACTGCCCTGCAATACTGCGCTGCCTGTTCCGTGTCGGGCGTCTGGTCGCCTGTCCATGCGGCTGTGATGTATGCTAAAGGTCGCTTCATGTGGTTTCCTCCTTCCTGTTTTTGCTTAATAGGGAGCCCAACCCCTCCGCCCCTTCCCGTGGGAAGGGGAACGGCTCAAAGGAATATATATCCCCGTCGCTTGACTACTACAAGCACAACCGGGAAAGGCTGTCAAGGGCTTCGCCGCCGTAGGCGGTGGCGCGGGCGCCACCCTTGACTGCCTTCCCCGGTTGCGCTATACAAACCACGGCGACGGGGAATCTATTATATCCTTTGAGCTTCGGAGCGCGGGGCAGAGCCCCGCTTTTAGGCGGAAACTTCGGGCCAACTTGACCCGAAGCCTCCGGCCTTACTTCTCCGGCGCGGCCTTCTTCTCGGGCTTCGCCTGTTCCTTCTGCTTGCCCTTCCAGTCGTCCAGGAGCTTGATAATCTGGTCTTTCATTTCCTGCGGGGTCTTTTCCTTACCGAAATACTTTTCCAGTTCCATTCCGCTGATAATCACTTTGTCTACCTCCTTCTTTTCTTCAAGCATAATTCCGTCAATCACATCACCGTTGAGCATATTTTCATTGTCGAGCTTTCGCATACGCTGGGCTTGGGAGAGCGAAGGGGTTGCTTGCTGTCCGTCTATGGCAACGGCAATATACTTCTGATTTTTGGGCTTTATATAGGAAAGCTCCACAGCAGGAGTAAACGCAATTTTCAACGGTTTTCCGTCTGCTCCAATTACCTTTCCGTCAACCATATCCTGCAACGGGGGAATAAGCCTCGTCAGGGCGATATGGCGCTGAACCTGTTTCACGCTCATGCCGTTACGTTCTGCGATAACCTCATTGGAACGCTTATCCACGTCTGTTGAGAAGTTTTGCTCCGCCAGTGCCTCCCGCGCCCCCTGGTGCTTGATGGCCTCCAACTGCATTTTCAGGGCCTTGGCTAACTCCATTGTGGTGACTTCCCGGTTGTTGACGTTATCCTCGACCATCTGCTGGATGGCCTGCTCGTCAGTCAGGGCGCGAATGATACACGGCGTATAGGGAATACCGGCCTCGATACTGCCTGCGTCGCGGCGGTGGCCGGAAATAATTTCATAGCCGCCTTTTTCATCAGGACGCACAATAGCGGGTTGTGTCACGCCCTGCGCCCGGATACTCGAAACAAACGCCATGAACTTTGTATTTTTCTCCACGTTGAATGGGTGGTTTTTGAAGGCGTGGAGCTGCTCATGGGGGATTCTTACAGTCTGTTCCACTTCCGGGATAACAAAGGGCTCCACGGGCTTGTCGGTCTTGGGTATTCCATATTTCTTCCGAAGCTCCTGTTCCAGCTTGGCCTTCTGTTCTTCCCGGCTGGGGCCGTCCGCCGCCGGAGCCGCTTTTTCAGCCTCCTGCTTGGCTGGAGGAGTTTTTTCAACCTTGGACTTTTCGGTTTGCTTGGGGGCCTTGTCCTTTTGGGAATGTGCCGCCTGTTTCGTCTGTTTCTTCTTTTCCGGTTTAGCCGCGGCCGTCCGTTCGGGCTTCGGCTTATCGGTAGTTGTGCCCTGTTCCTGTTCAGCCTTAGCCGTCTTTTCCTTCTCGGCCACAATTTTATCAATCATAGCGCCGGAAATATCAATGACATTTCCGGGGCGGCTTTTGTCTGCCAGGTCCGGGGTGTCAGTCTTTTCAGCAGTAGGGGGGTCCGCCTTCTCGGCTTCCTGTACCGGGGCCGAAGTTTTAACCTCCTGTGCCGGGGGCTCCTCCTTCCGTGAAGTCGGAGCTTCGGAAACGGCGGGGCCGCTCTGTCCCTGTTCCTCCGGCCTCAAATCTTTTTTATCCTCTGCCATTCGTTTACCTCCTTCATTTGGGCATGAAAAAAGGGCCTAACTTTTACAGTCAGACCCACAACGGCTTCGGGTCAACTTGGCCCGAAGCATGGATATAAGAAATATCCTCCTTTCCGCCTCACAACGGAAAACGCCGCCCGTAGTCTCTACTTGGGCGGCGCTTGTCCGGTAAAGTGATAAGCTCTTATTTTATTGATATAACGTGTATTTAGCCGTTTTCTTATTATGATTGGCCCGGTGGGACCTACGTAACCCTGTGGCCCCATGGCGCCGGTTGGGCCTGCTGGGCCAGGTGCGCCAGGGCACCCTCTGGGGCCCATTGGTCCCTGAGGCCCCATGGGTCCGGTCGGGCCGGTGGGACCGGACGGTGGGCAGCAGCTGGACGGCGGGCATGGATTGCACGGATCACACCAGCATCTGCTCCTGCCATTGCCGCTGTTATTGGGGCGGAAGGGGGCAGAGGATGTTTCATAGTTGGACGGCTGTGGATTTATATTATCTGAATAGTCATAATACATGGTAGTCTCTCCTTTTTGTTATAATGAATGGTGCAGGTCCGGAAAGATAAGACACGGGTGGGTAATTGCGGCAGAAAAGCCTGCCGCTTTATTTCTGTATTCCCCATATCCTGGGACCTGAAGTTATGGCATTATGCCAGGTGTATGACATTAAGTGAAGCCCCTGTTCCGGCCTGAAGGACGACGGTCCCGGCAGAACGAAGAGTTGAAGTTCCGGTGTGCCTCCGGCAGTAAAGGTGTTGAATCAGAGGCCTGAGAATTGGCCTGCAGCAACAGCCGAGGCACCAATGATGCCTGCCATGGGAGTGTCCATCCGGAAAAATACGTCAGAACATGGGCAGGGCAGCTGCTGCGTTAATATTATAGATTATAAGGTAAGTGCCGGTTACGGGAACCGTAAAAACGGTATTGGCAGTCATAATATTATTTAAATATGGCTAAATCCTGATAAGGAGCAGACAGCCTTCATCGTACCCGGCAGATGCTTTTGTCTGACACCTGACTTTTGCTGCGTTAAGTTGTTTTTATCTGTACTGTTTGACATATTATGCCTAAATATAACTAAGCTATTTTCACAATATTAAGCGATGCGCCAGTACCGGCTTGTAATGAAACCGGACCATTTACGCCATATAATTGTAATGCCAATATGTCACCTGCAGTTAAAGGCTGCATAAATGTCACACTATATTCATTTGAAGATGTGGAAGAAGTATTAATCGAATTCGTTATTGGTGTGCCATTTAATGTTATTCTTGATGACATTGGTAATCCAGAAGTCATTTTGATATCATAGGAAATTAAATAAGTCCCTGTTTGAGCGACTACAAATTCTGTATTTGCAGCATCTGCCGTAAATCCATCCATATAAGGCTGAACTGGCAGAGGAATATCAGTTACATCTGTTGTTACAGAAAGGGTACTTGCTGAAGTATTAAGTGCTGACATTGCGCCGGAGATTTGAGACGTTCCCGTTGGTCCGTTGGCTCCGGTAGGTCCGGTTGCCCCCGTCGGTCCGGTAACACCCGCAGCCCCGGCAGGCCCTTGGGCCCCTGTGGCTCCAGTAGCTCCAGTAGTTCCGGCCGGCCCCTGCGTTCCCGCAGCCCCGGTGGCGCCTGTAATTCCGGTCGGTCCCTGGGGGCCAGAAGCTCCCATAGCACCAGCGGGGATAATGGTCACTCCTTATTGTTTTAATGGATAGACAGGTCCTGAACCGGAATCTGCTTTCCGGAATCTGTTTTAAAGCGTGTCTTAAAATTCATTCCAGCCGCCTGGCCTGGGAGTACACCAGAGGTACCTCAGCCGGGACAAAGCACGCCCCACTTGCGGTATATTTGGCCCTGATTTACTTGATATGACACATCATATCGCATTCATCAGGGCCAAATCTCCCATAAGGCGGAACGAGGAAGTGCCGGAAAGTATTCTGTGTTGTGCTGGCCGGCTCAGATTAATCGAAGCTTCTGTGCCGGCCTGGGAGACAGTGGTTCCCAGAAGTCCCAAGAGCTGCAGAGCCAGTGTGTTTCCGTCCGACTGGACTAGGGGCGGTGACTACCGGCCGGCAGCGCCGGCAGCTCCTGTGGTTCCGGCAGGTCCTTATGCTCCAGTTGGTCCCATTGGGATAGCCGGGCCGTACATAACGGGAAAATTGTTATGCCCCATAAATCCTCTCAATGAGAATAAAACAAAATATACGATAATCACATCAATTTGCACTGTTTAAAACACAAAGGTGTTTTAAACAGTTATCAGCTAAGCTGCTTTACTGTCAATGTTGCATTTGTTCCTGTTGATAAAGTTAATGTTACGGCCAGTGCAGAAGACAAAGCCATATCTATTACATCTCCAGCAGTTAAATTGAAAATAACGCTGCCTTCAAATAAACTTTCAACACCAAGTGATAAGGTTCTTGTACTGGTGGTTGATGCAATAGGAACACTATTACGGCGTATAGCTAAAGTTAATGCCACCGCCACTGATGCTGTTGATACTAACTTCCAGTTAATCTCATATATACCGGTATTAGCTACGGTAATAGCATTGGCTGCCACGGTTGTATTTAATAATGGCATGGTATTATTAAAAGCTACTTGTTGCGTAGATGCAATACCGATAGATATTGGCGTTGTGGTTGTTCTATACATTCCGCCATATGCGGCAATCCCGCCAGCTGCGCCTGTAGGACCGGTGGCACCAGTTGGTCCGGTGGTCCCGGCTAAGCCGGTGGCGCCGGTTGCCCCTGCGGTTCCGGCCGGCCCGGTTACTCCGGTTGGTCCGGTTACTCCTGCGATACCCTGAGGCCCGGTAACGCCGGTGGCTCCCTGAGGTCCCTGTGGCCCCTGGATGCCCTGGATGCCCTGAGGTCCTGTTGGCCCGGTCGGGCCGATGGGGCCGGTAGCTCCGGTCAGTCCCTGAGGCCCTGCGGCTCCGGTGCTGCCCTGAGGTCCCTGTGGCCCCTGAGGTCCCTGTGGCCCTTGAGGTCCGGCAGGTCCGGTAGCTCCCTGTGGTCCCTGGATGCCCTGAGGTCCGGCAGGTCCGGTAACTCCCTGAGGCCCCTGTGGTCCCTGGCTTCCGGTGGCGCCAGTGTTGCCGGCTATGCCCTGTGGTCCGGGAAGTCCCATTGGTCCCTGGGGTCCCTGAGGCCCTGTCTCACCGGTGAATCCTCTGGGTCCTATTGGCCCGGTCGGCCCGGTGGGGCCTACATAGCCCTGAGGCCCCATGGCACCAGTTGGTCCGGTAGGGCCCTGTGCTCCGGGGCATCCTCTGGGTCCCATTGGACCCTGAGCGCCTGTTGGTCCGGCTGGCCCCTGTGGTCCTCTGGGTCCCGGGCAGCAGCCCGGGAACCCGCCTGGAAAATTGCCGCCTGGATTGCCGCCTGGAAACCCGCCGTTACCTGGGCATCTGTTATCTGTCTGGGCTGGGCTGTCGCTGCCACAGCCGTCGCTGTCCTGGCAATCATCTTCCGGGTATCTTCCGGAACCTGGGAAACCATAGTCGCCGTGGCAGCCGCCATTACCTGGAAAACCGTTGTTTCCGGGGTATCCGCAAGGTCTGCGTTGTTCTATATTATCATTTCGATTCATTCCGTTGGGAAAATTAAAATACATAATTACCTCTCCTTATTTTATTGTGCGGAAGGCTGCCCTTCCGCCGGACGTTTCAGTATGTGTTCAAAGTAGGTCTGGTTCTGCCTGACAGATGGGTGTTCAGGTTTCAGCTTTTGTGACTTCAAGTGATAATGCCATGCTCTTCGGTGGTCGCCCAGACGGTCATAGCATACACACAGCTGAATAGCAGGCAGGAAGCCGTAACAGTCCTTTCGGACAAAAGCGCCTGTCTGTTCCGCGGGCCGGGAGGATAATGCCTGGGTATACCAATAAGCAGCCTCCCTGTATTTTTCCTCCTTCATTTTCATCCGTCCCAGTTCACAGCAGGCTTCACCGCGGGGGCTGTCATATAAGAAGCTTTTTAAAAGTGCCTCCACGGCCTTTTCCGTATGTCCCAGATGCTCCTGGCACAGAGCCAGATGGAGGCAGGCGTCTATCTTGTTTTCCACCCATCCATCCGGTTCCTGCAGGAATGCCCTGAACACCCGTACCGCATCTTCATAGCGTTCGTGGTAATACAGCTCCCTGGCGTAGTAGAACTGGTGTCTGGGTTCCAGAGGTTCTCCCTGGCTCAGCATGGTTTCGTATATCCGAAGGTTGCGGTCCTTATCCCCGGCGCCCTCCTTCCGGTGCTGAATCTCAATATCGGTGTATAGGATATTGCCGGCAGGGGGGACAGCTTCATGCACCCGGCCCTGCCACCGGAACCCCTTGTGGTTTTTTAAGATACGCTCCCTGTAATAGGAAAAGGAGGTTCTCCCGTTTTCGTCAAAACCAGTGAGATATTTCATCATCACCACATCCACAGAGGGGTCCAGGGTTTCCTTCAATTTCTTTAGGCGGGCAGCCTGTTCAGGCTCCATTACATCGTCCGCGTCCATCCACATCCAGTAGTCCGATACCGCCTTCTGGCAGACGGCGTTCCTGGCAGCGGCGAAATCATCCGTCCACGGGAAATCGTAGACCTCATCCGTATAGCGGGCTGCGATTTCTTTTGTCCGGTCCGTGGATCCGGTATCCATAATAACAATCTGATCCGCCACAGTGGACATGGTCCTTAGGAGCCGTTCCAGAACAGCCTCCTCATTTTTTACAATCATACAAAGACTAATGGTTATCAAAAGCAATCCCCCTGTATATCTGTTTCATTATAGGCCGGATGTCCATTAACTCCCCGGCATACTATACTATATGAAAATGGAACAAGTTTGGTGTGCCGGAGGATGACAGAAGCCGGTGATATGTGCTATAATAGGAAAACAGACGCAAGCGGGAAGGAGGAGGTTCAAATGAGGAAAAGAGGAGCATATGCCGCGCTGGCAGGTGCGGCTCTGTTTATGGCCTGCACCCTGTCCTTTACATCCTTTGCAAAAGAGGAAAGGACACCGGTGGGGAAAATTAAATTGAATTTCACATCGGATATCCAGGCAGGAGAAATAGGCGGAAACGTGGACGTGAGCCTGGAGGATGGGGAGTGTTCCATTGAGAGCGTGGATATTGTCAATGAGGGTGACAACTGGGTAGGCGGGGATAAACCCAAAGTGGAGATATGGCTTTCCGCTGACAGTGATTATTATTTTAAGAAATCGGGAAAGAGCGCGTTTTCATTTTCCGGCGATACGGTCAAGTATGTATCCAGTTCCACTAAGAATGATAAGGAAGAGATGGTCCTGGTGGTAAGGCTGGATAAGCTGGACGAGGATGACGAGGATCTGGATGTAAGCGGTTTGATGTGGGATGAAGATAACGGGGTGGCCCACTGGGACGATATGAGCCTGGCAAAGAATTATAAGGTCCGACTGTGCCGCAGGGGAGGCAATTCCTATGAGGACGGCATCGGAGCCACCTATACGGTAAAGGAAAACAGCTATGATTTTTCCGGCAAGTTTCCAAAGGCAGGCACCTACTATTTTAAAGTCAGGGCCATGGATTCCAGGAACAATGCAGGTGAATGGCAGGAATCCCCCTATATTGAGATTACAGAGGAAGACCTGACCAGGGTGAACGGCCAGTGGCTCAGAGATGACCGGGGCTGGTGGTACCAGAAGGGAGACGGAACTTACACGTCAAACGGCTGGCAGTATATCAACTACAAGTGGTATTTCTTTGACCAGGAGGGATATATGAAGACCGGCTGGATATCCTGGGGGGATAAGCTGTATTACTGTGATCCGTCGGGAGCCATGCTGGTATCTGCGGTCACACCGGATGGATTTACCGTGGGAGCGGACGGGGCCAGGATAAATTAGAAATGGATAAGCCTGCTGAAATGACTGATTTCCATACATATAATGTTAAAAAATGGCTATCCTTATATCAATGATAAGATTGATATGAGGAGGTCATTTTTTTATGGTAAACGAACTGGAGATAGAGGCGGTAACAGGCAGAGAGATACTGGATTCCAGAGGGAATCCTACGGTGGAGGTGGAGGTGTGCCTGACAGGAGGCGCCACAGGCAGGGCGGCTGTTCCCTCCGGTGCATCCACCGGAAAATTCGAGGCCGTGGAACTTCGGGACGGCGGGAATCGGTACAACGGACTGGGAGTCCGGAGAGCTGTGGAACATGTGAATACTGTTCTCAGTGAGGCAGTTCTCTTTGAAAGCGCATTGGACCAGAGGCACATCGACCGTCTGCTTCTGGAGGCGGACGGAACAGAGAATAAGGGAAAGCTGGGGGCCAATGCCATTCTGGGCGTGTCCATGGCCGTGGCCAGGGCTGCCGCCAATGGGCTTAGGATGCCTCTTTACAGGTATCTGGGAGGAATCCATGCATCTGACCTTCCCATTCCCATGATGAACATTCTAAACGGAGGAAAACACGCGGACAATACAGTGGATTTGCAGGAATTCATGATTATGCCGTTCGGGGCCTGCTGTTTTGCGGAGCGTCTGAGGATGTGCGCGGAGGTCTATCACACATTAAAGAAGCTTCTTAAAGAAGAAGGCTACAGCACAGGAGTAGGGGATGAGGGCGGATTTGCGCCGGACCTTAAGGACTCTGAGGCCGTGCTTGAATTTCTGGTGAGAGCCATGGAAAAGAGCGGCCTGAAGCCGGGTGCCGATATGAAGATTGCCATTGACGCTGCGTCCAGTGAGCTTTACGACGAAGCCAGCGGCATGTACCTGTTTCCGGGAGAAAGCCGTATGGCGGGAAAGGAAATCCGGCGCAGTGCACAGGAGATGGTGGATTACTACCGCCGTCTTGTGGATGCGTTTCCCATCTGTTCCATAGAGGACGGACTTCAGGAAGAGGACTGGGAGGGCTGGAAAATGCTGACCAAGGAACTGGGAGGACGTATTCAGCTGGTAGGAGATGATTTATTCGTCACCAATACGAAACGGCTGTCAAAGGGCATTGAGCTGGGAGCAGGAAACGCCATTCTGGTGAAGGTGAATCAGATAGGTACGCTGTCTGAAAGCTTTGAGGCTATCGAAATGGCTAAGAGGGCCGGATTCGGCACCATTATATCCCACCGTTCCGGTGAGACGGAGGATTCCATCATTGCGGATATTGCAGTGGCTGTCAATGCAGGACAAATTAAGACCGGCGCTCCCTGCCGTTCTGACCGCGTGGCCAAATACAATCAGCTGCTGCGTATTGAGGAAAACCTGGAAGGTTAAAAGGTGATTGGAAAACGCATTTATGCTGTCTTCGCACTTCACAGGGACCTGCAATGACAGGAGATGCAGCGTAGGAGATGCAGTGCAGGAGATGCAGTGCAGGAGATGCAGTGCGGGAGATGCAGTGCGGGAGATACGGTGCAAAAGATGGGAAAGGGGATGCTTCCGGGCGGTAATTCGTCCGGAAAATCCTTTCCCCGTCCCATTTAAATCTTGACAACCGGAAAAAGCAGGGTATGATGTAAGAAGATGCATTATTGCATTAAAAAGGGGAAAAATAAGGAGAGAGACATGAGAGAATTACTATTTATGGAACCTGTTTTCAAGGAGGCCATCTGGGGAGGAACACGTCTTAAAGATGTGTTTGGTTACGATATCCCAAGCAGCCGCACAGGTGAGTGCTGGGCCATCAGCGCGCATAAGAACGGGGATTGCCGTATTGCAGGCGGAACATGGAAAGGACAGAGCTTAAGCTCCCTGTGGGAGAGCCACCCTGAGTGGTTTGGGGCTGCGGCAGGCTGTCATAAGGAATTTCCATTGCTGGTAAAGATTATTGATGCCAGGAACGACTTAAGCATACAGGTTCATCCGGATAATGCCTACGCCGGGGAGCATGAAAACGGATCTCTGGGCAAGACAGAATGCTGGTATATCCTGGACTGCGATCCGGATGCCACCATTGTGATTGGGCACCATGCAGGTAATAAGGATGAAGTAAAGCAGATGATAGAGGAAAAACGCTGGAAGGATTTCATACGGGAAATTCCTGTCAGTAAGGGAGACTTTTTCCAGATTAATCCCGGATGCGTCCATGCCATAAAGGGCGGCACCCTGGTGTTGGAGACCCAGCAGAGCAGTGATATTACATACCGCGTTTATGACTACGACAGGCTGTCCGGCGGGAAGCCCAGGCAGCTCCATATAAAGGAGAGCATTGATGTGATAGAAGCGCCTTTTAAGGAGGACCAAAATGCAATGCCGGCAGTTGTGAAGGAGACGGACAGCGGTAGAAAAGAACATCTTGTGACCTGCGCTTACTATACTGTGGACAAGATAGATATGACAGGCTGCTGGACGGAGAATTATGGGGACAGCTTTGCCAATGTGAGTATTCTGGACGGAGAGGGAAGTGTAAACGGCATCCCGGTATCAAAGGGACAGCATTTTATTGTGCCTGCCGGATTCGGGGATGTTATCTTTAAGGGCAGCCTTTCCATGATTTGTTCCCAGGCGGTTTAAATGCGATGCCTGAATGAAGCTCCTGCAATGTCTTACCTATAAAAATATAGGAAAACAGGTTGTGTTTTAGGACAAAGTATGGTAAAATATTTTTTGTTTGACTATAAGAAAATGGAGAGGTGCAGGCGGATGTCAGTAATACATGTTATTTTGTCAATCATATATGTAATTCTTGGTGTTGCAATATCAGTGGTTATCCTGATGCAGGAAGGTAAGTCCAACGGACTGGGGAGCGCAATTGGCGGAATCTCCACAGACAGTTACTGGAGTAAGAACAGAGGCCGTTCCATGGAAGGTGCGCTGGAGCACTTTACCAGGTATGGAGCCATTGCATTCATGCTCATTACCATTGCCCTGAACGTGATACTTAAGGTCATGGGGTAATTAAGATAACAGAAGGATAAGTGACGAAAACACCCTTGTATTCATATAAGGGTGTTTTATTTCATTCAGGCGGGTTTTGACCTGTTTTCGGACAGGCAGGACATTTATAAGAAAGAGGTTATATGGAAAAAGAAATATTGGAACAGAAGGCAAAGATGCTGGAAGAGGTGATGAACGACAAGTCCTACGTGCCCATGAAGGCAAAGGAACTGGCCATGCTTTTAGGCATTCCAAAATCACAGAGAGATGAACTGACACAGGTATTGGACTATCTGGTATCTGAGGGCAGAATCGGAATTTCCAAGAAGGGAAAATATGGGAAACCGGAAGTTTTTTCTGTCAACGGTATTTTTTGCGGACATCCCAAGGGCTTTGGTTTTGTGACCGTGGAAGGCATGGAGCAGGATGTGTTTATCCCTGAGGACAGGACAGGAGCGGCCCTTCACGGGGACAGGGTCCAGATTGTGGTGGAATCCCAGGACCGGGGAAGCGGCCGGAGGGCTGAAGGCTCGGTGCTTAAAGTGCTGGAACATGCCAACAAAGAGGTGGTTGGGTATTACCAGAAAAGCAAGGGCTTCGGGTTTGTGATTCCGGATAACCAGAAGATTTCCAAGGATATTTTCATTCCCCAGGGCTGCGATATGGGTGCTGTCACCGGGCATAAGGTGGTGGCGCGGATTAAGGAGTTTGGAGACGCGAACCATAAGCCGGAGGGTGTAGTGACTGAGATTCTGGGCCATGTCAATGATCCGGGAACAGACATACTGTCCATTGTAAGGGCCTATGGACTGCCGGAGGAGTTTCCGCCGGAGGTCATGGACGAGGTGGAAGGGTGTCCGGATGAAGTGGCTGTGCCTGGCCCTGGAAGGGGTGAGGAAACCTGGGACGGACCTTACGGCATTGGTGATTTGACATCGCCGGCAGACTGGACCGGTGATTTGGCCGGCCGTCTGGATTTACGGGGACTGCGCACGGTCACCATTGACGGCGAGGACGCCAAGGACCTGGACGATGCGGTAACCCTGTGCAGGGACGGACAGGGCGGCTATATCCTAGGAGTTCACATTGCGGATGTGAGCCATTATGTAAAAGAAGGCCATCCGTTGGACAAGGAGGCATTAAAGCGGGGCACCAGCGTTTATCTGGTGGACAGGGTGATTCCCATGCTGCCCCATAAGCTGTCCAATGGAATCTGTTCCCTTAACGCAGGTACAGACCGCCTGGCCTTAAGCTGCATCATGGAACTGGATGCCCAGGGAAACGTGCTGGGTCACAAAATCGCGGAGACAGTGATTCATGTGGACCGTCGAATGACATACACGGCGGTGAATGCCATTGTCACGGACGGGGACGAAGCTGTCATGGCTGAGTATGAGGGGTTTGTGCCCATGTTCATGCTGATGAAAGAGGTATCTGACATACTCAGGGAAAAGCGGAAGAAACGGGGAGCCATTGACTTTGACTTTCCGGAGAGCAAGATTATCCTGGATGCCCAGGGAAAGCCCCTGGAGATCAAACCATATGAGCGCAATGCTGCCACAAAAATCATAGAGGATTTCATGCTGGCAGCCAATGAGACCGTGGCGGAGGATTACTTCTGGCAATCCCTGCCCTTCCTCTACAGAACCCATGACAATCCGGATCCGGAGAAGATGAAGCAGCTGGGAACCTTTATCCATAATTTTGGATATTTCATCCGGCTTCAGCAGGGGGAGATTCATCCCAAGGAATTACAAAAGCTTTTGGATAAGATAGAGGGAACGCCTGAGGAGGTGCTTCTTTCCAGGCTGACCCTGCGCTCCATGAAGCAGGCAAAGTACACCACCCTGTGCTCCGGCCATTTTGGCCTGGCTGCCAGGTATTACACACATTTTACTTCGCCCATCCGAAGATATCCGGACCTCCAGATTCACCGTATCATAAAGGAAAGCCTGAAGGGCGGACTGGGAGACAAGAGGGCCGGCCATTACGAAGCCATACTGCCTGGGGTCGCCATGCAGACATCGGCTCTGGAGCGCCGTGCAGAGGAAGCGGAGCGTGAGACGGACAAGCTTAAAAAGTGCGAGTATATGTCCAGATTTATCGGGCAGGAGTTTGACGGCGTAATATCAGGCGTCACCAACTGGGGGCTGTATGTGGAGCTTCCCAACACGGTGGAAGGACTGGTCCGCATAAGCGAGCTGAGGGATGATTATTATATATTTGATGAACAGCATTACGAACTGGTGGGAGAGATGACCAGGAAAACATTTAAGTTGGGCCAGCCCATACGGGTTCAGGTGGCGTCCACGGACCGTCTGCTTAGGACAGTGGATTTTATCCTGCCCCGAGACTGGGACAGGAGCGCGGGTAAGGGAGCTTCCGTGTAAGGCTGTAAGTCATACATGCAATCATGACTGGAAAGAAAGGGAAACACCATGGGGAAGGAAAGTATTAAACTGGTTGCGAACAATAAGAAGGCATACCATGATTATTTTATTGATGAGAAATACGAGGCGGGCATCGAGCTCTTTGGCACGGAGGTAAAATCCATTCGCATGGGAAAATGCAGCGTTAAGGAAGCCTTTGTGAAGATTGACAGAGGTGAGGTGTATGTGTGCGGTATGCACATCAGCCCCTATGAGAAGGGAAATATATTCAATAAAGATCCTCTGCGTGTCAGAAGGCTTTTGCTGCATAAATACGAAATCATGAAGCTGAACGGCAAGATTGCGGAGAAGGGCTATACCCTGGTGCCTCTCCAGGTTTATTTTAAAGGCAGTCTGGTGAAGGTAGAGGTGGGCCTGGCCCGTGGTAAGAAGCTCTACGACAAGCGGGCAGACATTGCCAAGAAGGACCAGAGAAGGGAACTGGAAAAGGAATTTAAGGTAAAAAATCTGTATTAGGGATAGGAACGAGAGGATATTATGAGGATTGGCAGTAACAAGGGGAGTGAAGTGGAAGCATACACAGATTTCATAAAGGAGGCTGAGGGCCTTAAGTCCACTCTGCGCACTGCCTGGACTGCTGAGGGACGGCAGGAGAGCACTGCGGAGCACTCCTGGCGCCTGGCTCTGTTTGCCGGGGTGATGTGCAGGGAATTTCCGGAACTGGACAGGGAGAAAGTACTGATGATGTGCCTTGTTCACGACCTGGGGGAACGGTACAGCGGAGACATATCGGCAGCATTGCGGCCGGATGCCGGTGATAAACTGAACCAGGAAAGGGAAGATGTACAGCGGATATGCGGTTTTTTGCCAAAAGGAGAGGAAGGGGAGGTGTCAGGGCTGTGGGAGGAATACAGCCAGGGCATTACCCCGGAAGCCAGATTTGTAAAAGCCCTGGATAAGGCGGAAACCATTATCCAGCACAGCCAGGGAAGAAATCCTGACGGGTTTGACTATGGATTTAATCTGGAATACGGAAAGGAATACTTTGAGCAGGATGAACGGCTGGAAGCCCTGCGCAGCCTGATTGATGCAGAAACAAGGACGCGCATGGAAATAAAATGATGTGGAAGAAACGGTGAGGAATAGAACAACAAAAAAGCAAGCAGTTTCATCTGCTTGCTTTTTTCATGACCTGACCGGGAATCGAACCCGGGTTTACGCCGTGAGAGGGCGTCGTCTTAGCCGCTTGACCATCAGGCCTTGTCTGTGCATCTCAGCGACAGCTTGTTTATAATACCATATAGTTTTTTGTTTGTCCAGTACTTTTAATAAAAAACGGAAAAAATATTTTTACGATATTTGCAAAAATATGGAACCAATAAAAGAGCAAAGTAAAATGACCAGTCGGGGAACTGG
>QFCH01000918.1_pt1 | contig 45560 bp, 58 predicted proteins | sample 5346071 | NCBI WGS metagenome assembly QFCH01 (sample SAMN09062255, study PRJNA434731) | Human gut metagenome, whole genome shotgun sequencing project. | isolation source: stool timepoint B chromium assembly | host: Homo sapiens | collected 2015
TCCAACCGGGGGGTAGTTGGATTTTCCAACCGGGGGGTAGTTGGATTTTCCAACCACTCCAAAGCAACCCAATAATTAGACGTATATTCACAATAACGCACCTTATTTTTTTCGTACTCAAACTTATTGATATATTCTTTATCAACTAATTGTTTGAGTAACTTAATAACCGTGCTTTTATCTAATCCCGTCCATTCGATAAGATACCGCAATGAACCCTTAAAACGGCTTTCGCCGTCTTGACTAAAACCATGTATCAAAGCAAAAATCAATAATTCGTTACCTTTCAATTTAAGTTTCGTAATCATTGGGGCTAATATGGTTATAAAATTGCTATCCCTTATTGTCATTTTCAACAAATTTAATGTTATTACCGTCTTTTCGTTCGTGTGCATTACACGGGAACCGTTTACATGAACCGGGGAATTTATGAAAATAACAACTTTCACAACCTTGCCAACCCGTCCTTTTAATGGCTTTTATCTCTGTATGATTAACAATAATTGTATCGTTAATCTCTATTTCAAATTTTCGTCCCATTATTTGCCGCCCTCCAATTCTTTAACGGGTTCCCACGCCTTGCGTACTTTCAAAACATTGTCGGCACTCTCATTGGGAACCAACGACACGACGGGAAAACGGGAACGGTCGCCCGGTTTTTGGGTCGTGGCAAATTGTACATTCAAATCAAAGATAATGCCTTTGCAAAATCCACGTTCCAATAACATACCGTCGAACGTTTCCCGGATTTGCGGAATTGTGGACGCCGTACCCTTTGTTGCGAATTGCCAAACCCCGGCAACCCCACGAACCAAAGGGACAATAAAGTTTAGCGTTAATGTAACCTCCCAACCATCGCAATCGGGTTGGCGACTCTTTTTATTCGGGTAACGCTTGGTTATCGACTGCATTAAGTTTGGGTATTTCTCCGTTGTCAACGTTTCGTATTTCTTTCCGTCCCATACTTGGAAAGTGTCGCCATCGCCCGCCGCAATCAATCGCCCGTCGTCGTCCCGGTATTCGTAACGCTCGTTACATACTTTTGCCGGGTCGTCGTCCGGGAAAACAATTTGTATTGTTTGCGGCTTTTCGCCGTATGCTTGCGTAAATAACCCGGCATACTTTCCCGTTGGTATGAAGTAATCAACGCTTTGCGGATAACCGTTTGCGTTTTTCATACCGATTTTTATTTGACCGACACGGGGCAAAATCAAACGGGATTGTTGCGCCTCCGGTCGTTTTATTCTTCCTTTCATATCTCAATCAAATTTCGGGGTCGTCGTTCAACATCTTTTTCCTACTCTCGTTTTTGGGCTTTTTAGGCTCATTTGCGGGCTTTACTTTCTTTTCCGTGGTATTACCCCGCTTTGCGGTCGTTTTGCCCGTGGTGGCTTTCTTTTCCGCCTCCTTTGCCTTTTTGGGCGCACGTTTAACAATGGTTGTTTTCTTTGGCTCCTTTTCCGGTTCCGGTGCGTCCGCCTTGACTTTCTCGGCGGCGTCCGTGTTTTCGTCCGGGGTTGCCTCCTTTGGGGCTTTCGTTTTAATCAATTCCGCCAACGATAAGGATATTACGTTTTGCGTCAAATCGGGTGCATTATCCAATAAAACCATACCATTAACCGACGTAAACGTATTATCTTTCTTTTCGTCCTCAATGGCTGCAATTTCTAACAGATACGGGATTTTCCGTATATTGGGGCTATCCGTTTGTTCTTTCAAATTGTACGACGGACGTTTGCGCCAATCTTTCGGGCTGAAATTGAAAATACGGGTAACGGGGAATTGTTCAAAATTGACGTTCCACATATCCCGGTACATCCCTAATTGTATTTCGCTTTCCTCGTAAAATCCTTTGCGTCCGCTCTTAAAATCGACGATTGCGTTAATACGTTCGTCGCCGCCTATCTTTGCCAACATGGTACACGGGCAATCAATCATTCCGGCATACTTGTAATATGGATGCACTAAAGCAATTTCAACCGCCAACGGGCGCACGTCGTAATCTAATACGAATTGAGCAAACGCCAATACGTCCTTTTTCAAATCGTCGGCATAATATATAAAATCGTCCGGCAATCGGTAAACCTCAATATATTCTTTTAGTTTGCCTTTTAACCCGTCCAAATCATAAGCCCGGTTAATTAATAATTCCTCAAATGCGGCGTGCATAAACGTACCATACGCCGCCCGTTCGCCTTTGTATCGTTCCGCTTCCTCAATGCCTTTGTTGGCAATCCATTGTATTAAGTGCGGGGCTTTGGGTAACGTTTGGGACAATATCGTTGTAACCGACGGGAAAAACTCCGGGTTCCCGTTGTCGTCGTATCGGTAATAATAACGGTGTCCCTTACTATTCAATTGCCAAACCTTATACGGGGGTTCAATCAACGTTTTTTCATCAAAAAACATTGCCGTCATTTCCTCAACCGTCATGCCCGGCAATATCTCAAATATTCCGGTTGGTTGTTCAACCTCGACCGCTTCAAACGGTGGGATTATTTGTTGTTCCTCGGTAATTTCCGGGAATTGGTCGGCGGGAACGGCTCCCAAACTTTCAACCGTCTTTTGTACCGGGTTTTCCGGTTTCTTTTTGTTCGCTCTCATTTTCTACTCTTTTTTAATTCTGAAAATCCACATAATACCATTGCGGCACACAGACCCGCAAACATCAATTGCCACGGGTTCCAAAATGCGCCAATCAGACAAACAACGCCCAACGTCCCAAATGTCGCAATAATCGCTTTCGCTTGGAACCTATCGGAAAACATAACGTCCGCCATGCGTTCAAACCATTGTAACCCGTTATTCTTCATAACCAAACAAATAATTAGGGGTACAATTACACATTTCGCAAATGATAACGACCCATTCCGGGCGTATCTGTTTAGTCGTTCCGTTACATAAGTTAGTCATATTAACTTGTTGTGCGCTTTCGGTGCGTCCCTCCCATAACCGGGCGGCAACCTCTTTTTTATAAACTTTAATTCCGGCGGTTTGCGCCCGTGCGATTGCCTCGTTTACTCTTAATTTCGTCATTTCTGCCATTTCTTTAGTCTTTTATTGTTAATAACTCGGTTCGTTGCTCTCTTTGTGTCCGCAATGCGTACACGTCATTTCCTCCCAAATTGCGGTATATTCCGGCGGGGTCAAATATCCGTCGCCTCCGGTCTGTTTATATTCCCCGTCGGTAACTTCCATTTCGCCGCCGCATTCCGGGCAATCGTCGTTACCCATTAAATCCAAATCCGGGACAATGAAATATACCCGTTTCAGATACACGCCCAACGCCTCGGAAATAGCCGCATAACAATTGGCGGTTTGTTCCTCGGTTACGTCCTCGTTTATTGCATCGAAAACGGAAACGCCCCAATTTTCCGGGGTGTCCTCAATAACTTTGTTTTTGAGTAATTCCGAAATGATAATTTCGGCAACTTGGTTGGCTGTTTTCCCGCTATCGGTCGCCAATTTTTTTAATAAATCGCTCTCTTTTATTCTCATATCTTTGCCGGGTAATCCCCCGGTGGGTTTTTGTTTCTGCAAAAGTACAAATAAAATCTATATTACCAAAAATAAACCCTTTGAATATTTTATTTGTTCACGTTGGACGCTTGTAATACAGATAAAAAGCACTAATTTTGTTGCACCGCATAACCTTACAACATCGCTCTCGGTCACTGCGTACCAACCCCCGGCGTTACTTCATTGCGTCGGGGGTTACTTTTACCCGCTCAATATAGATATTTCGGTATATATCGCCGTAATACCCGGTTTTCCTTGTAATTCGTTCCAACGTTCGCAAATCGTATTCGCCAAATACAACGTACTCATGTTCTAACAATTCGGCGTCTTGTAATGCAAACTCAAACGTAATATCAACGTATTTGTCGCCAACCCGGTTAAATGCGTGTTCTATGGGAATAAAAGCAAATGTTTTGCCCTCGCAATATCGCACCCGTTCCGGGAACAATTGGCAAAGCAAATGCGCATTCCGATAACATTGTTGCGGTTGGGGTTTCAGTATATCCCGGATAATCTCTAATTCGTAATCGTTGAACACGTCCGCCGCCCGGACAATATCAACACGTTTTGCAACGGCGATTGTATCGGCAAAATATTGTTTTTGCCGTGGGTTCAAATCTAACCGCATAAACGCCCGCATTTCCTCAATAATAACGCTTTCCATAATCAGCCCTTTGTAAATCCCTTAAATGCCACATGGTAAACGTCGTATTGTTTCCCGGTAACATAGAACTCAATCATACGTTCCGGGTTCCCGGCGTCGTTTATCGCAATGGTTGGGTATGGTTCCCCCGGCAATTGGTTATAATCGCTTTCAATATCCCGGAACCCCTCCGGGAACTCCGAACGGTCGGCGGAAAAATACCGGGTTAAACTTTCTTTTATCCGGTTCAACATTTCGTCCCCGTTTGGCTCAAAATACGCTTTTATCTTTTCTTGTTTTCTTAATGCAAATCGCATGGGTATTTGTTTTAATAGGTTCTTAATTCCCCGTCCATCGGTAACGGTGCGCCCGGTAAACCAACCGGAATACGGGTATAATGTAACCGGGGAACCCCGGAAAGTAAATTGTAAGGTCGTGGCGTTGACCTCCGTAACCGGATAGCCCAACGCCTCCAACCGGGTACGGGCGTAATCGACCCGCCCCGGCTGCAATTCTTGTTGTCGCTCTCTGTTACGGCTCATTGTACGCCCTCCGTAATTACTTTGCAATACTTATAATATTGGTCGTGTCGGCTCTCAACTCGGCACATCAACCCAATATCGTTGCCGTCTAACAATAGGTTCAACACATCGCCGGGATTGTGCCGGGTATAAAGCAAAAATAACCCGCCGTTTGCATTTTGGATTATCTTATACATTGCTTGACTTAATCGGTAACGTTTCGTTTTATTCATCGCTCTAAATGATTATGCCGGGGGATTGCGCCCCCGGCTTGGTTATTACTGCAAATACGCAATTGCGTTTAATCTCTCTTTTTCCTTTTTCGCATATTCAACATTTCGGGCAATCCATTGTTCGGCGGGGTTCTCGGCAATCCATTGTTTACGATAATCCGGTGTGAAATAAGCAACCATTTTTTTGTATGCCTTTTCCGGGTTCGCCAATATTTCCGCTGTATGGCTTAACCGTTTGCCGTGGTCGCCTTTGCCGATTAAATCCAAACGCCCAAAATAAAACGACCCGTCGGCGGTACACGCCACATATTCACTGGCGGACGTTCTTTTTGAAACAATCGCTTTACTATCGACGTCAATAACTTGGTACTCGTATTTCTTTCCCTTTACTTTCTTAACTAAAATGTACTTTGCCATGATTGAAAATTTATATTGTTCTGGGGAAAACGCCCCGTCGTTGTTTACTGATAATAGAAAGTGATTTTAACGCCTCGGCGCAATTTGCAAACCTCTTTGTCTCCGTAACAATTGAAAGCACGTTTTAATAAGCAATTGACTAACTTAATGTCGCCGACAATCTTTATTAAACCGGACACGCCAACCAATACATTAACCTTTTTGCCGTTTACAATTCCGTTTACCTTGATTTTGAAATTGCGGTTAATCTCTTTTGTTGTGTAATCTAATCCGTTATAAATGCTTTGAGTATTCATATTGTTTCGCTCTCTATTTTCCGGGAAAACGCCCGGTCGTTCTTGTTTGATGATGCAAATATACAACCTTTATTTTAATTACCAAAAGTTTTATCTTTTATTTTTGGCTTAAACTTCAAAAAGTTTTGTTTTTGGTTCCAAAAGAGTTATTTTCTTGGAATTTTCGATTTAAGCGACTTTTGCAAGCTGGACGGGTAAATTATTCACTTTGAAATAAAATGCCCGGAAACGGTCTAAAAATGGCTCAATAGAAAAAGGGGTTGCAACGCCTTGTTACAACCCCCGGTTTATTACTTTTCTATGGTTATGAACTCAACCCCTAATATTTTTGTTGCGGGGTTTTTGCTAACTACATCAATTTGCCGATTTTTGATTTTATTTGTTTTCCATAAAAAACCTAACCAACGTTTATATTGCACCGTTTCCGCTATCAACAGACTATCCCGGTTTATATGCGTCCCGGTAAATACCCCGGCGGGCGTTGTGCATCCGTGCAACTCAAAATACGGTTCCACAATATCAATACAACGTAATACGGTCGTAACCGTGTCGCCGGGCAAATATACAATACTATCCCGGACGTTCGCCCTTAATTCGTTTATCGTTTCCATTTGCGCCGTCGTAACCCTTTGCAAATCCCGGTTCTTTGTCTGCAACGATTTGATTAACGCTGCATCATCCGCCCGGTACTTTTTATATTCGGATAATTTTAACTCCAAATTCCCAACCTTTGCGGCGTTCAAACTATCCTTTGTTTGATAGGTTCGGACGTCCTGCAACAACGTTTCGGTATTGCTCCGGTATTTATCCCGTTCGGCGGTCAAACTCTTAATACGGCTTTGTTGTACCCAAAAGGCGGCGGCAACCGCCATAATGATTGCCGCCAATATTATATACTTTTTCATGCGTTTGCCGTGTAAATGATTAACGAACTATTCGGCGTTTTGCTCAATGTTAAAACGTAATGTCCGCCCGCCATTTCAACCGTACTATTTATTTCGTCCTCGTTAATCTCCAATTGTGCAAAGGAAATTACGACGCCCGAAATATATACTTTTGGTATGTTGTGCAACGGGTCGGCGTTTACGGCGTCAATAAATGCGTCTATTTCCGCCTGTGGGTTCGTTACGTTTTTCGTATCTTCTTGGTTGTCCTCAACCGTAACCGTAAAAACGTCCTCGCAATCTGCAATAATAGCGGATAACAACGGGGCAATACTAATTCCCGCTTGGCTCCCTTGATTGGCAACCAATTGTTCCAAATACTCCTTTTTGTCTTTCTTTGTCATAATGGTACAAAATTAAATGTTACTATATTCAATTGCCGCATTAAAACACGGGCATTCTTTAATGAACTCCCACGGCTCAATAATGCCGTCGCCGTTCAAATCCGGGGAATAATCCCTATGTCCCTTAATCGTTGCGTCCGGGAACATAACGACTAACCGCATAAGCAACCATAATAACGCCTCTTTTTGTTCCGGCGTGCGTGTGTCGGCGGCTTTGCCGTTGGCATCCAATCCCCCAACGTAACAAATGCCAATAGACCGGGAATTTTGCCCGGAAACGTGCGCCCCAATCTCGGAAAGATAACGCCCGGTTTCAATCGTCCCATCCGGCAATACAACAAAGTGATAACCGCAAATTCGCCCGCTTTGGGGTTGCTTCTTAAATCCCCGTTCTTTGTGCCAACCGTCGATAACATCAACGTTGACTTTTGCGCCGGGCTTGGTTGCGGTACAATGTACAATCAAATCCGTAATCGTCCGGGTTGTTTTTTGTTCCTCCAAATACTTTAAAATCTCTGTTTGGTTCATTGTTCGCCCTCCTTTTCTTTATCGTTAATAATATCGCTATCGTGTTCCCGTTGGTATCTCTCAATTATCGGTTGCCAATATCCCGGCAATACCCGTGTAAATTCCAACCGGATAACGTGGTAAATAACACGCAACGCAACCTTTGTGGGATATGCTTTAATAAGATTTCGGAAGGCGTTTTGCAAATACACATACATAAAAACATAAGTAAGCGATTTAACAACGATAATTGATGCTTTTTCGTCGCCGCAATTTTTCATAATGATAAAAATCGTCTCCACAATAAACAGATACAAAATCAATTCGCACAATGCGTTTTTAAACTTTCGGAACGAAAAGTTTTTGCATCTAACTATCGAAACGCCGTCAGCTCTCATTCCTGCCCAAATGTTGAATGAAAACATCATTACTAAGGAAAACACAAATCCTTTTGTGGGTGTAAAATAACCTAATATTGGCGAAAATGAAGTAACCAATATTATTCGCATGTTTTCAAAATTAAATTTTTCCATATTATATTGGCATATTTAAAACTTCACTATCATATATGTATCCTTTCATTATATTCTGTGCGTAATATCTTGCTAAGAGCAAACGCCCTCTATTATTTGGATGCAATCCATCTTCAAGATATTTACCATTCGATTGATGGTTTTCAAATAATAATGATATTCCCGCATCTGATAAATTTATAGGATTTGAACACCCTGCATATTTCCCCATCTTAATGATTGCATCTCTTATTGTATCAACTATTTCAGCCGTATAATATGTTGAATATAACGGCGTCGCAAGAAATATTCGCGCATCGGGTGCTAATATTTTAAGACTTTCAACCGCCCATCTTATTGATGAAAATAAATATTGTCTTTTTTGTTCATTCCAAGTTTGTGAGATTATGGAATTGAAATCCCCAACACCCAATTCTCCAACTTGCGTCGCATCGTTAATTCCACATGCTATTATAATTATATTTGGAATTTCTATTTCTTCGGTTCCTAATCCCTTATCGCTTGGAATTGTAAATGTCTCGCCTGTTTTTGGGTGCGTAAATGATATTATTTCACCTTTTGGAGTTATTTTTTGAGCAAATCTTAAGACTTGATTAAATATAACGTTATTTTTCGTATCTCCACTACCATCATCAAAATTGCCTGATAAATCAATTTCTGTCACATCAATTCCATCTCTATAATAGTCGTTCCAATGTGCTCCAGCAACTGCTAGGTTTGTTAGCTTTTCAGCATTAACTAATCTTGCAAATAAATTAGTCCATGAATAATTTTCTGCTGTAATACTATCGCCTAATATAAGATATTTTAAAGACGGGATAAAGTTAAAAAACTGCTTTAAATTACCAAAGGTATATTGGTTTATGTACTCCAATTGGTATTCAGTAGAATACCAAGACAAATTATAATTAGCAATTTCCCAATATGAATCAGGATTGTTGGGGTGATGATACATTACTTTGTTTAATTTATTACCAACATTGCTTGTATATCTATACGCAACCAATAAACCTTTAGTATTTAATATTGCCAATGTTTGACCGTTCCGCAAAATAACAGAATCAGGTAAATCTATATACATTAAATTTCCCTTTATATTACCTCCATTTTCATAGGGGATTTTATTTTTATCTATGCTAATCGTGTATAATAGGGTATTTGCCGCATAAAAATCAGCATTTGTTTTTGGCACACCTTTACACAAATATACTCTAAATTCATATAATTGTGTATTATCTATCCTTGACATTTTAAAATTAAACCATATACGATTGAACTTGATGTTTTGTTCTGTTATGTAAAAACCAAAGTTCAATGTCCCTTGATACCCCCCAGCTCTTTCATCTCCGGAAAAATCAACTGATTCTTTTAATATACTATCATTAAACCTTATAATGTTACTATCTGCCTTTAATTGTTGATGGGACACCGCATTATTGGGGGATTTACCTAATTCGACAAATGTTGCTAATAATGACTGCCCCATAATTTCATTAATGCTATTACCATTTATATTTACGAGTGAATTTTCAGGTATTCCATTATTATAATACGTTTTAGCAATCTTTATTTGTTTATAGTCTATATCGCCACTATAAGGCGTTTTTACTATAACTCTAATATACTTTACATTTGCAGTTCTTCTTGGACGTCCTATAAAATGCGGTCTTGGGTCTATATCATCAAAATGCAATTTGTTTTGTTCTTCTGTATTTATTGCAATATAGTTTTCATCATACTGATACCATATATAACTATTTACTGATGGTGGCAATCCTAATAATCCAGCATAATAAACGTATAATTGTCCCATATTTATAGGCATATCTTCGACATTAATATAACCGCTTGTTGAATAATCTGCATCTTTAATCAATCTTCCATCAAACGGCTCATCTGATGTTATAGCCGGCAATCTAAATCCTATATTGACTTGATACGGATTAAACCTATTATAGTCCTCTGAATCAATAAATTTAACATTATATTGCAATATAATCTTATATGCCCATTGATTATTATTAATATATATTACAGATATGCCATTTGGTAATATAATATTGTCAAAATTAATATATCTCCCCTCAATTGTAGCTAAATAAAAAATATTTTGGTCTGGCGTTCCCGGTATTGTTGTAGGTGTTGCAATTCCTACAAATGTTGCATTAGCTCCAACTATGTTAATAATTGAAAGCAACGTGTTTTGTAGAACTTGCCCAGTAATTTCTTGGTTCCCGTTTGTTTTTATAACATCGGAAACCGCTTGTTTAAGTTCGTCATAATTTCCCATAATCTAATTAATTTAATTGTTGTTAAAATCATTATTGAAATCTCCGTTAAAATCTCCTTTGTTTTTTATTATATAGCCACGTCCGATTTTTTTAACAACGGTTGCGCATTCAAATTCGCATTCAACTGATGCTAAATTGCCCTGCGTTTGCCATTTAGGAGTAATCAAAAACGTGTCGCAATCGTATTTCCTACCTTGACTATATACCGTAACAAAATCACTCATTCGGATTAATCGCATTACGTCGCAAAGGTATTCGGGGGCTAAAAAGATAAACCGAAACGTTTTTTCCGATATTTGTTTTTCCGGGAAAAAATACCCGTCCCGTTCTTCGCCCTCTTCCTCAAACTTGTATTCCGGCTTTCCCAACTCCGAACATACGTAAACCCGGTTTTTGAATTGCATGCCCTCATAAACGATTTGTCCGCCGTCAACTTCCATATTGGCGGCGTCACTCCATTCAACACACAAATAACCGTCCATTCCGCCGGAAATCCATGTAAACACATCGGAATAATACCATTGTACGCCATCATATATCTCAATCATATAACGCCCCTCTGGGAAATCTAAAGCCATCGGCAACAATCCGGAATAAACAATAACATCATACCCGTAATTTTGGAACCGGACAATTTGCAATCCGGTTTCCAACATCGGCGTTGTTATGTCTGCCAATATGCGGGTAAATTTATAATCGTACAACCGAACCGATACAATGTTATTTGAACGGGTCGGACGTATGATTTGAAACGGCAATAGTTTATTGATAGGCGTAAACAACGGGTAAACGTCGCCATACGCATACGTTTTTTTATAATCTTGGTATTGCACGCCCTCGTAAAACGGCAATACGGACAAATTATTATTCGGTGTCATATTTCAAAGTTGTTTTAATAGAACGACTGCACAAATTTACGCTTAATTTATCAACTTGACCGTTACCCAAATATGTTTTTATTAGCTGCATCGGGTTTGGGTCATCGTTTGCCGGGAAACTAAACGTTTGTTTCTTCTTTCTCTCAATGCCACGGGCGTAAACCTCGGAACCGTTTATTGATACACGACGGGCGGGTAAATCATATAACCAATACTGAGATTGCAGATTAATAAACGCCAAATATCCGTTTTGCAAAAAGTATTCAACCCCGTTGACGGTTTGACGTGTAAACGGTAATATCCATTGCGACCCGGACGTTGGCGGAACGGCGGCAAACAAGGCGAACCCGTCCGAACTCATGTTGCCGGGGTTTAACAACATCAAATCAATATCCGACGTGAAATTAGATACGTTTACGTCCTCAACCTTTCCGGGCGTTACATACTTGCTAATTACCTGTATCGGCAAACCCTCAAACGCCGCCGTAACGTCGTCCATCCACTTAAATTGGTAACGTTCCGGCAAATCGACCTTATCAAACGAATATTCCGACGTGTTGAACGCCCACGGTTTCCCGTTTCGCAAATTCAATTCCTTTGTCAAATCGTGGCTTAACACAACCCCGCCGGAATAGGAACCGCCATTGCGGAAATATTGGATATGCTCAATTTTAAATTTGCCGTCCTCAATAAACCAATAGCATTTGAAACAATCCCGTAACATATTGGTAAATTGTTGTAAGGTCGTCGGGGCTTTTTGTGCGGGTTGCTGATATTCGCCGTTTATAATGTTTGTTTTCTGCGATACAAGCAAACGGAAATTCAACCCGGATATTGGATTATATGAACCGTATAAAAATTGGCTGTATTCCGCCGTGGCTGCGTGCGTAATTCCGGGCGCAATCTGATTAAGCAAAACAGATATACACGACGCAACCGGGAACGCATCCCGCAAAGTATATTCTTTCCTTGCTTTTTCCTCTAATAACCAATCCATCAAATAAAACCCAAACCACAACGACGCATAACGCCACGTTGACCGGGCGATTGGATAAAACGTTTGTCCGTATATGGAATAAGGGGGCGCAAAATACTTTCCGTTGTCCGCTAATCCCCACTCGGTCGGGGTATCTGAAAAGTTGTTTGAAATAAACGACACGTCGATTGCGTAACCAATCGCACGCCTATAATTACGGTTATTATCAACTATATCATCGGCGGGCAATGGATATGTATTAAGGTCGTCGATTTTCTCCACATCGCACAAATACCGGGCATATATATTATAACTTTTCATATCGGCGTGCATTGTTCCGGTTGCCCCGGAACCCTCAACGGCGGTTAAATCAAATTCCAACGTATCAAACGGTTCCTGCGTTACCTTTTGATAACGAAACATTACCGTATCGTCGGATTGTTTCCGTATTTCAACTACAGCAATACCAAACGGCAACCCCCCGTTTATTCGTTGTTGTGAAATATAGATATAATAATTAACGTTTAATTCCGGGTATAATTTCCCCTCGAATGTGTCCGCACTTGAACCCGTCGCCATTCGTCCCGTATAAAGCCCGGATATTACCGCCGGGGAACCGTTGGACGTAATTTGTATTTCTTTCAATATATTGCACAAAGCAAAATGATAGGTTTGTACTAATGCGTTTTGGTCGGTCGTGGCGTTTGCGTCTTGTTCCCAATTCGTACCGCCCAAAAAACTAGAAACAACGCTATCCCCCGGCACATATATTTGAATTAATGGACGCTTGTTTATCGTTATCCGTTGAATTGTCGGGGCTAACGTTATTAAATTATACTCCTTTTCCAACCCCGCCAACACGTCGTTATAATCGTCGATTGCGTCCGGTTGTACAACAACCTTTTTATCGTAATCGGTAAACGTGCAATCGGTTTTCATAAACTTGCCTTGAAAGTATTGGAACCATGTACGCCCGCCGTCGTCGCTCTTTTCAATGCAATACAAAAATTCATTGTCGAACGATTGACGGTTTATATAGTCGTAATCATCCCGGACAAAGGTAATTTTGCCGGATAATTTGGCACGATAAAACCGTTGGTTGGTTTCTAATTCGTACTCCTTTGCCAAATCGTCCTTATAAATCGGATGCACGGTTTGACCTTGTAAGACGTTCGGGGCGTCCAACGTTCCCAATCTCAACCATGCCGTCCCGTTGGCGTATTGCGCTTTGCTTACATTAAACCGGATATATGCGGCATTGCTTGGTATGTCAAATTCCGTATTTGTGGCGGTCGGGTCGCTTCCCCAACCGCCGATAATCTTTTTATTGCTATCGTAAAATGCGCCCCCGGCTTGCGGGGTGTAATTCTGAAACAATTTGCGGGAGTACACATTCCCAACCGGGACAAAAGTACGGGTATAATAGAAATTTGTATTATTCCCGTTTATGTTCCCGGTTGTGTTACTTATCGCCCCGTTCGCTAAAAACGCATTTACAAATGAATGTCTATAAATCGGGTTCATATCAATTTTTAATTTTACGTGTCAAATTCTTGTAAACCTCAATAACATTGCCGTTGCCATCGACGTAACGACGGCGGCGGTTTTGTTCCTTAATCTCCCTTACATCGTCTTTTAAATCCCGCAAATCCGGTGCGTTATTTTGTTGAACCGTTACATTAATGCCGTCGGTATTGTAGGCATTAAGGTACTTTTGGGGGAATGTTCCCCGGTTCAAACTATTTATTACGTCCGGGATTAAACGACGGAAACGGCGGGAATTACGTTTATTGATAACGGCGAAAAATTCCCCGCCCTCGGCACGCCTCCGGGTTCCATCCGGTTTGGTTCCTAAATCCACGTCGTCCCCGGATTGGTGGGAACCGCCCGCCAACAATTCAACCGTACCATCGCCGTAACTTTCCGAACCCCCGGCGTTGGCTGATTTGGATAATTGGGCGGCTTTGATTTTGGCGGCGGCAAAGGAACCCCACATTATAGCAATTGCCGGGATTGCAAACGGGAACCCCAATTGCGACCAAATCAAAGCGGACGCCGTTACAAGGTTTCCAATTTGTTGTATCGTTTGTATTGCCGCCTGTGCTTTCTGTGCCTTTTGTTGCTCCTTTAGGGCTTTTTCTTGGTTCTTTTTCGCAACGTCCAATTCCTTTTGAGCCATTGCAACGTTATTGGCGTAACCGTTCGCCCGTGCCTCTAATTCCGCATCTAATCGGCGTTGGCTTGCGTCAACCTCTTTGTCGGCGGCGGAAACGGCGGCGTCGGCGGCTTGTACTTTTGCATCCAAAAAACTATTTAATTGCTCAATAGCAAAGGAAACGGACGTACTTATTGCCTCCTTTTGGTCGTCGTCCAAATTCAGCCCAAACAATCCGTATATGTCGTTACCCCGTTCGTCGCCTTTGCTTTTCTCAATTTCTTGGTCGATTTTCGCAATGGTATTTTCGATTGTCTTAACCTCGGCATCCGTCATTTTAACCCCGGCGGCTTTGTTCAACTCTAAAATCTTTTGCAACCGTGCCTTTTCTTGCGCTAACCGGAACCGGGTTTTGCGTTCCTCGGAATTGCGGATTAAATCAAACTCGGACGCCTCCAACGCTTGTGTTTGGTCGAATAGCATTAACGCCCGTTGTTGGTTTAACTCGGTCGTTTGCTTCAATACCTCGGCATCATATTTGGCGTTAATATCCGCCTCGGATTGGCGCACGTCCTCGGCTAATTGCCTATTTTGTGCCAATTCGATTGCCCGTTGTTGCTGTAACAACTGAATACGCAAATTTATTTCCTCCTGCGAACCCTCACGGGCGGCGTCTAATTGTAATTGCGTCCGGTCGGCGGCGGCTTGCATTTGGTCTATTGTAATTTGGTCGTTCAATTCACCCAAACTCTTTGCGTATTGTTGTTGCAAAAGTAATTGTTGGTTAAGCAATTCGGCAACTTGCGTTTCAGTTAATCCCCGCTCGGTTTCTAACCGGGTGTTAATATCCTGTATTTGCCTTTCATACTCAACCCGCAATTGCTCCCGTTGCTTTTCTGCACCCTCTGCCATTAATGCAATTTGGGCGTCCTGTGTTGCCCGTTGTGCGGACAATTCCGCCGCCCGTTGGTTATTGGCAATATCTACCATATCAACCGCCAATTGTTCCCGTAATAAAACAATTTGGTCGTTCAACGCTTTACGTGCCTTAACCGTTAAATTGGTTTCCGTCCTCAACTGCAATTGTATATCAGCAATCGCACGGGCGTTGGCGGCTTGACGTTGCGCCCGTTGTTGGTCGAATGAATTTTTAATTAAGGCAATCCGGGCGTCCTCGGCTTTGCGCAATATATCCGTTTCCGCTTTGGCGGCGTTCCGGTTTTCGTTTGCTCTTTGGGCGGCTTGTATTTTCCTTTCGGCGTCCAAATCCGCCCCCTCGGTTTTTAGATTAACGGCAATGTCAACCGCCCGCCCGGTATTATCTATTTGACCCTGTACGGCTTCAATTGCTTCATCAACCTTGACTTTATCAATTTTACCGTCTAAATCAACATCAATATAAACTTTCTTATCCCCACGGGCTTTGGCGTTATTCAACTGCAATAACATATCGTTTAATTGCTTCAACTTTGCCCGGTTTGCCTCCAAATCGTTTAATTCTTGACCGTAAAAACCAACGCTTTTATTATGCGCCTTTGTGCGCTCGGCTAATATTTCGTCCTCAATCTTTCGGGTTTCAGACAATGAAGCGTTACGGGCTTTAGCAATGTTTAATTCCCGGTTCAATTGGGCGACACGTTCGTTGCTAACCCGGTTCATTTCGGTTGCCTCGGTTTCCAAATAATCCAACCACGCCTTTTGCGCCTCGTTAAGTTTTTGTTGGTTCTTTGCCGATTTATCGGTATTAGATGCAAACAGAACTAAAGCCCCCACAACCGTAACCAATGCCAACGCCAAAAGAACATACGGATTTGCGGCGGCAATCAGATTGAAAGCCTTTTGCGCAATTGTAGCCGCCAATGTTGCCTTTGTTCCCTGCATGGTAACAAGGCGGTTATAAACTTGCGCTTTGCTCAATGCCGCCATTTGTAGCCGGGAAATACCCAACATAATTGCGGATTGTTTTTGTACTGCGTTTTGTATGGCTTGCACCCCGGTTGTAATGGCTATTGCTGCCTGTAACTTCTTTTGCGCTTCTTGTACGTCCTCACTTTCCGCCCCGAACAATTCCATTGCCCCGGTAAATGCAGCGAACCCACCGGACGCACCCGCCGCAAAACTCAATACGGCATCCAAATTGGACGTATCGAACGCCATGCGGGTAATCTCGGCGGTTGCATCCTTGACGGCATCCCGCAATATTGCGGTTTCTTTGCTCAATTGCTGATATTCGGCGGTTCCTTGTTTGCCCTCCAATCGTAACAATGCTAATTGTTTCGTTTGGTTCTCTATTTGGGTCGTCAAACCCTTTGCGGCATCGGAATAGTTACCCACGTTTAACGACGTTTTCCCGGTCTCTTCCTGCAACCGTTTCATTTCCTCGTAAATCGCTTTTGTTTCGGCAACCAATTTGCGCCCCTCCTCGGTCGCCTCCCTTTCCTCAACCGTCATATTATTGAGGTATATTTTATTGATTGAGTATTGAGCGGACAAACGATTATATGAACCCTCGGCGGATTGGTTCAACCGGGTTGTCAACTTGTTTAATTCGTTCGCCTCTTTTTGCGCTTGCTTCAATTCCGCCAACCGTTTTGCGTTCTCGCTTTCCGCAAATGCCAAATCCTTTGCCGCCCGTGTCAATTTGTCGGTATCGACGGACGCCCCCCGGATTGTTTTACGTCCGTTTTCGGTCGCCCCGCTTACGCCCTCCAATGCAGCCTTAACCGTTATCGCCTCACTCTTTATATTTTTTAGAGTGTTCATATAGGCGTCGGAAAGTTGGTCTAACTGATTAATCAACTTTGTAATCGAATCGTCCGGGCTTACAAGGTCGCTATATTTTATAGGGTTGTTATTATCTGCCATACTTAACGTTATTTGCGGGCAATCTGCCCCGTATTAAATTATCTTTTCTTTTCCATGTAGTTAATCAACCAAAGAAAAACAACGCCGCAAATCGCCTTATTTGACGCCGTTTTTATTTTTGGTTGGTTTCAACAACTCCTTTATCCGCTCAAATGCGTTGTAATACTCTAAAACGGTGTATTTCTTTGGCTCCGGTACGTGTAAATGTTGGGATATGGTTAAACACATATTTTCAAACTGTTTATCGTACTGAATTTCCATGTTATCGGAACCACTAAAAACAACCGGGCGATTGTACAACAACAACATCGTCGTTATTTTATCAATTTCCGCCCGTTTGTCCTCTGTATCGCCGTTTATAATCGCATCCAACATTAACATTGTGCGGTTGCGCAATTCGTCGTAATACTCTTTAACCGTCGCATCGTCGAACAACCGGGGGAAATACATTTGCAATTCTTCATCTATTTTTTTTTGACCGCTTCCATTTGGGCGGTCAACTCTTTAACGGGAACATCGCCGAACATATCGACGACCTTTTGCAACCCATCGTCGGATAAATCGTTGTACGGTTCCCCGTCGATTGATTTAACCAACACGGCAAACGCCAAATGCTTTGGGCTTATTCCGGTTTGAATGAAATACACGTTTTGCCGCATATTATCCAATTCAATTGCCGCCAATTCCGGGGTTTTGCTCCGGGCGTATCTTATTGCCTTTTCTATATGCGTATCGAAATCCTGCAAATCGGAACCAATCCCGGCATCAACTAACAACATTTTGTTGTACTTATGAAATCGCAACATCGGCAATTCGTCGATTGCGTCGTATATCTCAACGGTGCGTTCTCCTATCTTAACGGTTTTCATAGCAAAAAACGGGTTATCATTGTGGAACAAAAGGGAACCAACAACAACGTTGGGTTCCCGGTTATAAACGCCAAAAGGATTGCCAAAGCAACCCCCGCCCAAAAGGACAAACAGAAATCGCAATTAAACATCTTTGCGAAAAACTCGTTGCCGTGGACTTGTACCCATTCGATAACCTGCCATTTGCGTAACAAGGTCAAACCGAATGCAGCAACCAAAGCAACCACGACCGTATAAAATAAAAATGTTTGCATACACTTTGTTTTTAATCAGTTAAACACGTTTCATCAATTCCCAATTCCCCGGCAAACCGGAACCCGGCGAACGGGTGCATTAAAAATTGATTGTCTATTTCGTCCAAAGTGAACCCGGCAAATATGTTTTCCGCCTTTGCGTACACTCTGTTTATTGTCATGGAACCGGAACGCAACCAAATACCGCCATTCAATACCCGCATGATTTGTTGTTTGACCGCCTCCGTATTCCGGTTGTTGGGGTCGTTGGTTATCGTGCGCATATCAAACCAAAAGATAACCGAAAACGGCGTTGTATATTTGTTTTGTTCGCCGGGGAACCAATCAATTTGTTGCGGGTCGTCCAACACGAAAAACGAAAAATTCCCTATATTACTATCCGGGGCAATCAACATATATTCATTGGCGCCGACGTAAATATTGGGCGTGTAATATCGTTTTCCTTGTATGGACTTAACCAACCGTTCCGAACGTCCAAAGGAATAATTAAGCCACGGCAACCCGTCCGCCAATCCCTTTTGAATATTTGCAATAACCCGGTCGAATAACTCCGGGTTCTTTATAATTGGTATTCGTTCCATATTAAACCGCTTGTTTTCTTAATTCCCAAACTTTGGTAACTGCTTTTGCAATTCGTTTATTACGTGTGCCGTAATTGTTGTTATAACTATTATCGCACCACTCCAAATTATTGGGGTTGTTGTTCAACTTATTTTCGTCCTTATGGTTGATATGTGGTAAATTGTCCGGGTTGGGAACAAATGCCATTGCAACCAATCTATGTACTCTATACGTTATACTTTTACCGCCTTTCATAAGTTTAATAATCGCATAACCGTATATATTACGTTGCGGGGCTAATTTCTTTGGCACTCCGGTACGTCTGTAATCCATTGAAATAATATCCCCATTTTCCGTAACCCTATAATCTTTATCAAACCCTAATAAGGGCTTTGCGTTCAATATCAACTTATCCATTCCCGTATATCGTTTTTTTTGCTTTGGTTAGCAAATCCGGGTAAACGTATTGCCAAATCAGTTTAGCAATGTTTTCGTTCGTCAATCCCAATATTTGCCGCCCGTACTTTTTTATCAAATCTTCCGTCTTGAAATCCGACGCCTTGATTTCAAATTGTTTGTCGCCGACTTCCAAATAAAAACTACTTTCAAAATCGCCCTCATCCCGTAACGTTACCCGGTTCGTCGGTTGTCCCTTTTCCTCCTTAATGGCTATTGTTAGCGGGGTATAAGGTCGATAATCCATTATGTCAACGCCCAATCGGTTAATACCTTGTTCAAATAATTGTTCCTCGGCGTTGGCATCAATGATAAACGCCGTTGTCATTCCGTCGTCGATTATTTCCCGTATAATCAACCCGGACGTCAACCCGTCGTTAAACGTATTAACCCGGTTGCGTAAATCAATTATTGATTGTAACCCCGCCATAATGCAATTACGTTGTCCGGTACTTAACGCCCCGGTTGTTGCAACTCAAACAAATACGGTCAATCCCTTGCGTATCTAATCGCAAAGCCTCAAACGCTTTTTTAAGGTCATAACCCAAACCGCCGGGGCGTCCCTCAACATTCCCGTCCAACTCGTACAATATTTCCATTTTAGAGGCGTTGGATTGGTTCCGGTTGACCCTTACGTTGGGGTTCATTGCTAACGTGCGCAAAGCGATTGCCGCAACTTGGCGTTGTATTACCGTTTGGAAAATCGCCCGTTGTTCAATGATAAAATCGGTTAGGTCGCAACCAACGGTAATTTCACAATTCAACCCGTAATTTAGCGTATTAGTGTACATCGTGTACGCTATATCCCACAACTCCGGGTATTCGGCGAATGTTTCCGGGGCGTTGTACATAAACGGCGAAATCTGCAAATACTTTGTCAATTGCCGCCATGCCTCAATATTGCCGTACCCGGTACACGTTCCGCACGGTTCGCCGCTCCAATCTTTCGACACGTTAATTGCTTGCATCCCGGCGGGCAAATCGTCTTGATTGTAGCAAAGGAACCACGCACCCCCGGCGTTGTTTGCGTCGCTGATATAGGGCAAAAAACAATCTTCCAATGTGAACCATTGAAAGCCGCCATTTGTCAACGTAAAATTCAAATCAAACGTTTTTACGGGGTCAATCTGTGAACTATGGAAAAGGTACAATTTCACAATCCCGGTTCCGCCCGTCATTTGCAAGCCAACCCGGTGTATTTGGGCGGTAACTCCCATTGCCCGGACGGGGATTATTTCAAAGCCAACCAATTTATGTGCGTTCGGTTGGGTCGCTCTAATACGTCCCGCACCGTCAAAGAACGTGCGCCGTTCCAATAGGTTCTTTGTTTCCTTATCCAACCCCTTTATTTGGGTAAACGTTTGTACCGCCGTGGAAATTCCGTTGCGGGTCAAACGCTCCAAATAGTCGGACAATATATTGTATTTCTCCCAAAAGGTCGAACCCTCGGCGGGAACCTCGGCGACGTTATCAACCAAAGCGACCCAATACAAGGGTTTGCCCGCCGCATCGTTGGCGTATTGTACCACGGTTCCGGCTTTCCATTCCTTTGTATCGTTCCAAACCGGGTATTGAAAACCCCAATTGTCCGGGACGATTGCCGCCATATTATCCAACGTTACAAGCGGGTGCGCCCCTTGAAAATATAACCCGCTTTCGGTTTCTGTTAATTGCTCGGCGATTGCCTCGGCGGGATTATATGATTGTTCCCAACCGACGACGTGCAATAACTTATCTTGTATTTCCTTAATCCTATACATAAGCCCAAATATAACCGCCGCAAGTCTTTTTTATACCCTTACAGCATTTAACAATATTACTATCATTTAAACCCGTTTCCCGTTGTGCGTCTTTTACTGATAAGAATGTTTTTATCAAATCGCCGCAAATGGAATACATCGCAATTTGTTTTGCTCGTTGGTGCAATCCGCCTAATCTCCCAACCATATATTCGCCAATCTTTTTATTTAGGCGTGATTTTGTTATTGGATTATTACAATTTTCTTTGGTTGTAACCCAACGCAAATTGTCCGCCCTATTATTCGATTTGTCACCGTCGATATGGTCAACACATGGTTTGTTGTCCGGGTTCGGAATGAAAGCCGCCGCAACTAATCTATGAATATTAACAGATTTACGAATACCATTGCACAATACTACAACATTATACCCGTGCTTATTGGGAACGGCTTTAACTATCTTTGTATTATTACGCACGTTTCCGTAATTACTTATTTCATAATTTGGGAAATCGTATATTACTTTCCAACTTTCCATATCATTAATTAAAAAAAGGGGGCGGGGATAACCACCCCGTCCCCTCGGTTAAATAATTGTTCCGTTTTCCGGCTTATGCGCCTGCACCCCCGGCGGGAAATTCCCCGGCGTTGGTTACATATACGGGCATTCCTAACGGTTCGTTCGGATTGCGTGCTGCAATCTCGGCTTTGATAATCGGATTTGCCACGGTGTTCGATTTGCTGTTATATGCTACCATGTAGGCAACATCAACGCTAAATCCGAAATACTCCTTAACGGAACACGTCAAATCGGCGGTTGCGTCGCCCATAATCGCCGATTGGTCGCCCACGGCTGTATAATAATGCGAACCAACGGGCAAATCAATGTACGGCAATCGTACAATGTCCCATTCGTGGAAATTCGCACGGGTGCGGCGGTATGCCTCACGGTCAACACGGGTTAAGATACCAACGTTTCCATCGGCAACGGCAAACATTGTTCCCATTTTGCCCTCTTCATCGATTACGTTGTTGGTATAATGCAATACCTTGTTATCGTACTCCATGCGCTTATTAACGTCGTTGTAAACGCCATGTTGCGCCAACTTGCGTATTAGGCTATCAACCCCCGCATTTGCGATAAGGTGGATATATTCCGGGTAACAATTCGCCCGCATGATTGGGTTAATGTCGCCCAAAATCTCGGTTGCCATTTGGGTTGGAACTTGTACCATGTTTCCGATCTGCTTGTAGTTAAGCAAGGTTTTGAAAATTTGCGTTTTGTTCGCTTCCAATGCGGCAACGGCTCCTTTGTCCAAAGCATCCGCCAACGCACGGGTTGTTTTCTCCATTTTGCGCATAAAATCGTGTTGGTACGAAATCTCATTGTTTAAGTATGCCGCCGGAACCATTGTAAACCCGATTGCATAAGTAGCCCAAACAAGCGTTACCAATGCGGACGTATTTTCATTATCGGCAATAACGCACGAACGCACGTTGCTAACTTGTACGTTTTCGTCGTAATTGATAACCGGAACTTGTACCGTGTTACCGATACTTACTAATGCTCTATCTCTCAAATTAGGGCTAATGATTGAGTTAGGGGCGTTGGTTTGCTCAATAAAGAAATCCAATGCGCCGTACTCACACGGGCGGAACATATTACGGTCTAACTCCGGGTTCTCTATCCGCCAATTCTGTACTCTTGTTGCAATTAAACTCATTGTTTAAAAAATTAAATTGTTTATAAATGCGGGTTTACCCTTTACCCGTGTTGTCTTTTACTTTTCCGGCAATGCGGCAATATTGTTATCCTGCCATGCCTGTTTCATTCCGGCGTCAAATTCAGCCGTTCCAATCTGCAAACCTTGTTGTTGCAAAGTGTTGGCGATTGCGTCGTATGCCTCAACCCTCGTTTTTGCGCCGGATATATCAATGGTAACATTACCGCCTGCACCGCCGCCCGCCGGGGGAGTGGTTCCGCCGCCCGCCGCTTGGCGTCCTTTATCCAAAATACCCATTGTTTCCAATTCACGGGTCAAAAGGTCGCCGGGGGTGTACGGGTTCAACTGATTGTTCGGGTTGCGCATGATTGCGCCGCTTTCGTCCTTAAAAGCAAGGATTTTACCGCCTTTTCCGTCGTCGATATATTCGGGGTTCATACCCTTAATTTTGTCGATTGCTTGCGCTAACAAAACCTTTGTTGCGCTTTCGGGCAATCCCGGTTTGAATTTCAACCCGGCGGTTGCGGTCTGCAATGCACCCTCGATACGAACGCCGAACAACTCCGTTTGGAATTTCTTTTCGGCTTCATCGTACTTGCTTTTGAGGTCGTTAAACTGCGTTGTTACCGCCGTTAAATCGGCTTTCGCCTGTTTCAACGCCTTTGCCGTTTCCGCATCGGTCGCACCGTCGGCAATTGCCTTTTCCAAACGTGCCTTTTCTTTGGTTAGGCTGTCAATCTGTGATTGCAGACCGTTTGCGCCCTCAACTTTGGTTTTGAACTCGGTTAATACTCGTTTGGCGTAATCAAACGTCTTTTCGGTTCCGTTCTTTGCGATACCGGACGCCGCCAAAATATCGGCATCCAATCCGCCGTAAATTTCGCCCGTCTTTTTGGCGATAACGCTATTTTCGTCGTTGGCGGACAATGTTGTAATTGCCGCAATTTGTTCGTCGGTTAATCCGGCTAATGCCGCATTTGCAACTAAAATTTCTCTCGTTAACATAATTCTTTCCCTTTGAATTAATTGAGTTCGATTGCTGTTACTGTTCCGCTGTTTGCGTTAATAATATCAATTGTGTATTTTGGGGAATCCCCGGTTGTGTCAACCAACCAACCAACAACACGTGCATGACTGATTTTCTTTTCAGCCTCTTTTGTTACCAAAATTACGTCGGTAATTGTTCCGCCCTTAATACATTCAATCAACTTTTTCTTTGTTGCGTCATCCAATGCGGCGGCGGTTGTTGTTACTTCAATAACCAAATTGTCCTGCTGTGCAATCTGTGCCATAATCGTATTTTTTAATTGTTTAATACTCTGTTACTTTTTCGCTCCGGGTTTGTCCTCGGCTTTGGTTTCTTTGGCGGGTTCCGCCGGGATAACTCCCGCCGCTTTCAGTTCTGCCAAAATCTCGGCTTTCAATGCTGCCTTTTCCTCGGCACGGGCTTTGGCGTCCGCCTCGGCTTTCGCTTTGGCATCGGCGGCGGCTTTCTCGGCGTTGGCTTTGGCTTTTTCTGCCTTTGCCTTTTCGTCCGCCTCGGCTTTGGCTTTCATGTACTCGTTGGGGTCGTGCAATACGGTAATCGTGTAACCCTGCTTTTTCAGATTGTCGGCAATGCTATTTTCATAACCCTTTTTGCCGAACTTCTGAATACGGGGAATTGATAACCGTTTGCCCGTTTCGCTGTCGAATTTCTTAATTTCGATAACGCAATGATACAAATGTTTCTCATTGTCCGGGACAATGTAGTTTTCGGGCGTAACGTCGATAATCGCAACGTCTTTAGTTTTGCCCTCGCTTACTTTTACTCGCATAGCTTTAATTTATTTGTTAAACTTCCAAATATACTTTCCGGCTGTTTTATATCTACCAATACAACACGCACGTATATTTTGATACGCAATTCCTGTAATCGTTTGAGCATCTGTTAATGTCGCATAAGTAGCAATATAATTACCGCTTAAATCATATTGATTAACAGAAACTCCACACGCTTTACGCATTGCATGTTTTCGGTTAGCGATTGATAATTCAAAATTAATGTTCTCTCTTTGAGTACACCAACGTAAATTATCAATTCTATTATCCGTTTTAATGCCGTTGATATGGTCTATATAATTTTTGCCGTCAATTCTAACTAAAAATGTATCAGCAACTAATTTATGAACATGATATGTTTTTTGTTTATGGTTAGCATATAAAGATAAAACAGCATAACCCATATTGTTGATATAAGGCTTTAGTAATTTGATTTTCCCTTTTTTCAAACTACGAATACGCCCTAATGTACTAACTTGGTATATGCCGGAATAACCTTGTATATCCTGCCAAACCTCACTACTTAACATTGTGTTCATTTGCGTAATCATTAAATTTATTTGTTATAAAATTTATCTTAGAGTTGAACGGCATATTATACCCAAACTCCAATACGTTCAAATACTCACGCTCAAATCTGCGTACAAAGTTAGCAAAATTCAACTTTATACGCATATCGTTTTCGCTGATAATCTGTTTGCCGTACAAATCCAATACCTCGTTACGGGTTAAATGTCGGTACGGCTCCAATTCCGCCAACGTCAACATACGTTGCAATTGGGTTGGATTGTTCCGGTATTCCGTTTCGATAATTTGGTTTTGTAGGGCGTCTAATTCCGCCTCGCTTGCGCCGCTTTCCTTTGCCACCTTGTAACGTTCCCGTAACTCGGTTGCGTTGGATAAATAAAACTCCGTGCCGTAATTGACTTTTGCAGAAACGAACAAACCGCCATACCTCAAACGGCAAACGGTTTCATCGACGAATTGTTGCGCCGCCTCAAATCCTTTCTTTACTCGGTTTAATACCGTGCTTTGGCTCTCAAAATTCGCCTGTATTTGTTGCTCGTTCAATGCGTCCCGTGTGGTTATTTCCTCGTTGGTTCCAACAACCGACGTAATAATGTCATTCTTTAGGCGGTTTTCTTCCTCAACGTTATAATCCAAACTCCCACGGTCAACGGTTAGCATTTGCACCGGGTTACGCAAATCGGGTTGTTTATCCCCGTCCGGTATTGGTATTTCAACGAACGAACCGACGCCGTTAATACGACTATCCCCGCATTTGGGGCAACGCATCAAAAGCCCGGCGGCGTCCAATCTGTAAAACCCTTGTTTGTCTTTTAAAAACCCACCGTCGCAATAATCGCCATTTTCGCCGTTACTGAAATCGCATGATTGTTCGTAACCGGAATATATCGGATATGCTCCGTATAAATCTAAATGTCGTTTACTGATATGATAAAACAAAAACCAATCCAACGCCTCCAATTGCTTGGTTAGCGGGGATTGCTTAACGTCGGGTTCCGATAAACTCAACGGTTCATTCCAAAAGAAACGGGCGGGACAATAACCGACGTCGTGCGGGTTATCAATCAGCAATTCGCCGATATTGTGGTTTTTGTCCTCTCTGAAAACTCTATAACGTTCGTCGTCAATTACTGCGATACGTTCGCCGTCCTGCCTAAATATGATATAATCCATTACCCCCGTCGTCGGGTTGGCTCTGTAATCAATCACGGATGCAATAGGCAACCAATAGAAATACGGTTGCGGGTATTTGTCGGCGGGGTTTTGTTCGCTCGGCATATCGACAATTAGAACGCTATTTATTTCGGTTTGGAAAAACTCCCATCCTTTTGTACTCCAAATTTCCGGTTCGTGTAATACGTCTTGGCGGTAATATTCCCAATCGTCCCGTTGTTCCGGGTTTTGGAATTGATAATTGAACGCCGGGTTACGACCGTCAAAAATCCGGCTCAACTTATCAAAACAAACGCCCGTTACCTCGTTTGTCTTAACGGGGTAACGGAACAATGTTTTGAACATCTTAAATTTGTCATGCGGCAATAGGTTAGAAACAAATGTCATAAAATCCGTAATCGGTTGGCAAATGTCAAACGACGTTATACGGGTGCGGGCGTGAAAATTAATGCGCTGTTGGTGATAAATAGCCTTATTTATCGTTTTGCGCTTTTTCGGCTCCGTTATCCGTTTTTTTATTTCGTCTATACTCAATCCCATTGTCGTTGGTAAATTTAAAATCGCTGTCTTTAGGTAACTGCCAACCGCCGTTGTTTGGCATCCTCAACAACCTTTCGGCGTGCTTAATCTCCAATTCCTCGGTTAAACCATGCGGCGGACAAACTAATTTAACCTTTGTAACCTTTGCCGCCATATCGTCAACCGTTTGCGGGTTTCAAATCGGTTAACGGGTTGAAATCCGGGGTTACAATTGTGAGGTCGTCCGAATAGTTCGGTAAAAACGCCCATTGTATTGCGTTGCTGTCCGGGGCTTCCAATCCGCCATGCGTTTTGTCGCCAATGAACAAAGAACGAATTGGAATAGGATAATACGTTGTCGGGGTCGTTTCGTCTTGAATAGCTTCAATACTTCCGTTTTCATCAAACAGATAGACGCCCAAATTGTCCGCCCAACTTTCGCATTGCAATTCTTTCATTGTCTTAATTACTGATTGGGGGATTTTACGCATTACGCCCGTGAACGGGTTCGGTTCACGCCCTATAATTTCCTCAACGCCTCCCAATGTTTCGTTACCGCCGCCAAAGGTTCGGGCGGCTCCGGCTTCGTTGGTCGGGGCTTGGATATACGGGGAAACAACAATTTTTGTGCTATCAGCCGCCGACAATAACGACGTCCATGATGCAAGCAAAGTAATTGCCTTTTCCGTGGTAAAACTGTTTTTGCTTCCATCGTCTTTGGTTAGACGTTGAAACGCTACCTTTTGGATTTGCCCGAAACTTTCGGCGCATTTTACGGCGGGAATATCGGGCAATGAAGCCGCCGCCGGACACTTACAAGTAATCATACTCTTTAAATTTTAACGTTAAAAATTACATTTGTTACCTCGTTGGGCTGTCCCTTTGCCCTCTGTATTACTTCTACATTGCAAAGTTATAAACTTTTTCCGTTATAAACTTGCATATCTCAATTAAATTGTTAGTTACGACGTTTAACGCCCCGGTTTGCGTGTGCGTATGGTTGTATATTACCGTCGGCAATCTCTTTTTCGTAAATCCCGGTTAATCCGTCCTCCGGGTCGTCGTGCGTGTTCGCATCGAAATTGCGCAAAAAGGTTGTAACATGGTCGTAAATCGCTTTGTACCGGGTTTCCCAACCGAACGGCATAATAATACTTTGATTTACCATTGCGGACGCCGTAATTATCCTGCTTTCCTTATTGCCGCCTTGATAAAACGGGTCTGTCATTGCCCGCATTTTCTTTTTAATAACCTTTTCGTAACCCGCACCGCCGTTGTTACTCTCAACCCATACTTTTTGCGTGCCGTTCCTGTTAATCATTGCCGGAACGGTTACGGTTGTAACGTCCGTATTTTCGTCCGTCATTTCCATATCCGTAATTAAAGCAAATAACAACGGTTCCATACGCTTTGTTTTCTCGTTGAAAATCATGTTGTCCGATTTATAAACGTCATACGTGGCGGCAAACAAAAGGTCGTCCCCCTCATCGGCAACATCTATGTATGCGCCGGAACGTATGTACGTGCCGTAATCGGATTTTTCAACCCATGTTTTGAACGGTTGATATAATCGACCCTCGGCGGAACCGGGGTTGCCTTGATAGAGGCATTGAAATTGTACCGGGTCTAATGCTTTTTGCGCTTCCAACTTTTGCTTACTGTGTCGGCTTTCCCATAATGCCGCCCCCGGTTCCCGTGGGTCTATCTCGGTCGGTTCCCCGGTTTTCAATCCCTCAAAATTTATGCGCACCCACGCCCCCGGCGTTACGTTCTCTAAATCCGCCCAACACTTAACATCAATAATCGTTTCGCCGCTCTTTTCAATGCGCCCTATCAAATCGTCGTCGTGCCAACGGGTAAATACAATCAATTCTTGACTATCGTTGTGTAAACGGGTGCGTACAACGGTTGTGTACCATTTCCACGCCGCCGCCCGTACTATCGGGCTGTTACCCTCGGCGTAATCCTTATACACGTCGTCCAATATCGAAACGTCCACGGTTTTAGACGTCAGCGAACCGCCACGACCGACGACACGCAACGACCCCTTACGCCCTACCATTTCGATAACATCGGAATTGCGCAAATAGGTATTAGCCATTGTTACGACGTTTGACCCATTTAAGTACGTGCCGGGGAATAATTCACGATACCGGGGCGTGTCGATTATTCGTTGAACGTCCCGGTTAAAATCCCGTGCAATTGTCGCCGCATACGAACCGATACATATTTTGCGGTCGGGGTCTAACCCCAACATAAATGCGGGTAATTTACGGCTCGACCCCTCCGATTTGCCATGTTGGGGCGGTTGTTGTACAATCATCTTTCGTATTTTGCCGTGTGCAAACATATCCAACAACGTATAATAAACGACGTGGAACGGCTCTAATACTAAATCCGGTTGCATATACCGGGCAAAGTTTATAAGGCGTTTACGGGCGGCGGCTTTAACAAGCAAATCCGGTTGTTGCCGGATTGCGTCGTACATCTGCAATAATTGTTCGTTGTTCATTGCTTTGCTCCTTTCTCCCATTTAGCACACGCCCGACGACCCCGGACAATGTAATATTGATAATGCGGGCAACGTAAACAAATCGGGTTCCCATTTAAATCCCGGTGTCTATGGTCGTCCGTTATCCATTCCGAAAAACGGCACGTGTCGCAAATCTCGGTTTGCCATTCCGGTTGCTTGGTTCCCGGACGGGGTGCGGTTACTCTCTTTGCCATTATTGCGCCCCTCCTTTCTCCAACAATGCCTTTTGATATTCGGCGGACTGCAATTTATCAGCCAAAGCAAACAACATATCGTCCGGGATTGCCTTAACATCGTACTTTGGTTTATCGTCGTCGGTCGTGGCGTTATATCCGGGTATCTCAATTTTAACCGGGGCGTCAAACCCTAACATCTTTGCCCGGCGTTGTTGGATATTCAAAAGCAAATCTAAAAACCGGGGGTTCCCGGCGGACGTTTCGGTTGCGGTTTCATTGTACCCGTAATATTCCGGGTCGGCGTCCTCGGCATCGGTTTTGATTGGTCGCCCTTTGTTGGTTTTCTCTTTGGTGCGCATCTTTCCGGTTTTCGACGCTTCCCACGCCTCCCATGCTTGTTGCTCCATCTTATCCAATTTACGCAATTCTTGTGTAACGTATTCGTCGATATTATCCAACCGTTCCCGTTTCCACTCAATAAGGCATTGTTGCAAATCGTAATAAACCATTTGAAAGGTTATTGTATAACCCATTCCACGCGCGGACAAATCCCGGTTCAATGCGTCCGCAATTTCCCGGTACGAATACCCACGCAAAAACAAATCGGAACAAAACCGAATGTCGTAAATTCGTTGTTCCTCGGAACGTTTATTATAGCCTAATGGCTTCTTTCTCTTTTTCATAGTCAAACCTCCTTTGCTGTCAAATCGTACTCCCATACATAGCCGCCCGCCGTTTTATATACTCCTTTACAACATCGGGTAATCGTTATATTTTTTATTCCCGTTTTTCTTTCCGCTTCCCTTATGGATTTATACCGGGCAATTTCGTTTCCGGGGCTTTTATGCCTATTGTCCTATACCGTTTTCGTATCTCCCATTTGAGCAACGAAAATAATGTTGCGTTCCACGGGGGTTGCTGTATTCCGTTCCCCCTTTCATTTCCTTTATTGCCAAACATACCGGGGCGGGCTTTCCATTTACCGGAAATTCCGGGTTAAAATATCGACACGTTCCGCATATCTTTTCGGGGCGTCGATTATCCGGGGCGCATTCGGTCGGCATATTGGGAATTTCCGACGAACATTTATTTTTCATTGCGTCGCCCTCCTTTCCGTTTATTCTTTGCCCGGCATTTGTTCCGGGGGTTCTTTTTCAAATCGACCCGTTGGATTTGTATTTCGGAACTGGGGAACATATCAGCAAAGAAAGCCGCCATTGCTTCCACTTCTTTTGGGATGTTGTGCGCCTCCGGTTTCTTGTACTCCCTTTTACGTTCCGGTTGGTTTTCCATTTGGACGGCGGGGCAAACGTCGATAAGCGGGCAACCCTTACAAGTGTTCACGGGCTTTGCTTTCTTTTCGCTTTCGCAAATCGCTTTATATTTCCGGTCGTAATCCGCCGTTCTAAATCCGTGGTAATCGTCCCGGTGTGCGCTTGCACGTGTAAACATTTCCATTGCTTCAACCGCAATGCGGGCTAAAATAAAATCCGGGGTATCATTAAACGCCTTTTCCATTGAATTACGGTTTACTACCTCGGCAATCTCGTTAATAAATTGTTCTCTGTTAATCATCGCTCTATTATTTTTTGGGTTTATATTCTTGGCAACGTAAATTCCCGCACCTTTGTTCAGATTTGAACGCCTCACAATAACCGTTCCCGTTTACGTCCTCATACATGAAATTGGAACAATCGCCGCAACCTTTGTTCGGTTCGTGCTGGTGTGTCCGTTTATAATTTGGGTCGGTTTGGCGTCCTTTTACTTTGTCGTATGCCATTTCCAACAAATCCCGTTGCGGTATGCCTAATATTGCGGCGGAATGAAATACGACGGCGTTAAGGTCTGCCAATTCATCAATTACGGCGTTCATGCGTCCGGGGTCGTCGAATGTCGGCATTGCGTGTTTTACCGCCTCTTTGTACTCGTTAAATTCTTCCTCCATTTTCCGGCAACGGGACGCAATATTTGTTCCGAACAACTCATTAAACAGATTGGCAATTTGAGCAACAACCGGACGGGCGGGTTGCTCCGTGTAATTCTCGGCGGGGGTTCCTTTGGGTTCAAATTCCCGTTTAAAATCCTTTTCCGGGCGTGCGGTAAATCGTCCGTTCAATTCCCGGATAATGTACCAACTTTCCGGCACGTCAACGAATATTCCGTTGCCATCGGGAAAAGAAAACATTGCTTTGCCGTCCATGGTTCGGGGCGTCGTAACCGTTCCGCCTCCGGTAAATCTCAATACGGCGTCCACATTGTCCCGTCTAAATTGGATTGCGTCAACCTCTAACAAGGTGCGACAATACCGGGTTCCCGCCGTGGTGTTCGGGTCGCTTAATCGGGTGCGCATTTCCTCCGGGTCGTACTTCATAAAAACCGACTGCATACCATCGGCATAAAAGAACTCAATAAAGTGGTCGCCCAATCGTCCCCGGATTGCCTGTTTTAACGCCTCAATCCTTTGTCCCTCGGCTTTATCGTTTCCCTCGCTTCCATTTTGCGCCCAACTCAAACGTATTGAGGTATCGGACGCCGTAACCTCAATTTCTTGTTTTGTTATGTCCTCAATCATTGCGCACATATCGCAATCAAAGGGGCTTAATACTTGTTTGTTCATCGCTCTAAAAATTTATTTGTTATTACTATCCGGGGCGGCTTCAACCTTAACCCCGGCAATTGTTCCGTTATAATTAAATTCCAATGTTTCGACGCCCTTAAATCCCCCGACGATACGCAACAAACGCCAATAAATCGTTTTCCGGTCGCTCCTATGGTATTTGTCGCATTTCCTACCTATTCCGGGGCAATCTTCCCTTTTGATTTTGCAGCGAACGCAACGTTGCATAAATATTGCGGGGTTGTTATTGGCTAATCGTGCATCCGCCGCCGTCCATATCTCGGCAATCAATACCATACCCCGGTAAACGCAACGTTCGCCGGGGTTGTACTCTCTGTTTGGGTCGAACGGTTCGGGTTGCTTTACTCTCATTCTTTGCCCGCTTCGTTTACATAGTCAAACAATGCGTCCAAATCGTCCTTTGCGCCTTTTACGCAAATTCGCACCCTATCGCCCCCGGCTAATGCGGTTTCGACAATCTCACAATTATACCGGGGGGCGTTTATTTGTATCATTGCCGCCGTGGTATTCGTTACAAACTCGTTTCTTTCTTCCATGCTCTCGGATTTTTGTAGTAAATAAAATGTTTCCGTTGGTTCGTTCTCGCTTTGACACGCCCCCAACAAAAGCGTTGCCAAAGATAACAATAAAATATTTGCTTTCATCGTTTTACCTTTCTTTTAATCCATATAAACCGTATGCCAATGCCGACAAACAATATTTTCGCCTCAATGTCAACGTAACGGTCGTAACCGTTGACCGCATCCACAGACACGCCGGGAATAATAAACCAACTCTTATATTTCCAATATTCCCGGACGTAAACAGATACGCCAACCCGTCCGATATGAAACCCAATTTGCGCCGTATGTACGTCGCCATTGTTGCGGATAATTCCAACCTGTTTTTTACTCATATCTCCAAATATATTTTTTATAATGTTTTAAACGTCCCTTACAGCAACTAATAATATTTCCATGATTAAAACCGCATCTTTGCGCATCATGTATGCAATCCCATTTCTTTATAAAATTACCCTCTAAATCATATTGATAAATAATATTAAACCATAATACAACAAACTAATACGTTTCTTTTATTTTATTGTATGCCTCTTTATCCAATACCATAACTTTAGGATATTCGACAATACAACCTTTTGTATATACGAGATTATAGATACCCAATTGCCCCTTAATTGGAAACTCAACAACCCGCCGGGGGTTCCGCATCAGCCAACCGAACCCCTTTGTAATGGATTTACGTTTTTCGGGCGGTATGCGGGTATTCTCCCAATCTTCCGGGGTAAAATCGGCGACGGGCTTAACGTCGTACAATTCAACCAACCCCAACGTTACCCCGCTTTCATATCCGGCAATTACCGGATTAGCGGACGAACAAACCATTAAATCGCCCCGGTACGGCGTGTTTTTGCTTCGTACCTCAATACATTTTTCGCCGTAAACAATCCCGTTGTCCTCATACGCCGCCGTTACCAACTGCGTTGCATACGGGTTTTTAACGGTTAATGCACGCCAACGGTCGTGCAATTTCGGTTTATAATCTTTGTTATTATACTGCATTTTCGTTTGATTTTTCGTTGAATAAATCGTAATTCGCCGGGACACAATAACCGGGCAATGTTTCCCGCTCAATCCCGGACGCTCTTATAAAACTATCTTTCCAATATATCCGGGGCGTTTTGTCCGGGTGCGCCTCCCAATAGTCGAACATATCGTTGTAAAACGTCAATGTTTCCCGTTTGGTATATCTGCAACCGCTTTGCAATCCAATCTTAAATAAGTCAACAAAGGGGTACGACAAAGCAATTACAGAAAACGCCCGGTCAAACATTCCCACGGGGATTGGTTCAACGCTTGCAAAGGTCGGGAACCCGTGGCGTTTTGCCCGTGCCAATGCGTTTATACGCATCCGGTTTGGGCTTGCTTTTGGCTCCAATTCATCGCACCCGGTCAACGTGGAACCAATAGCAATGCGGGATTTATCCCAACCCTCGGACGCCTCGGCAAAGTCGATTAAAATATTGATACCCTCGGCGCATTTGCTCAACACTTTAACCGGAACGCCGTGGCGTTGACAAACGCCGATTGCTTGGCGGGTCAACCTTTGTGTTTCCGGCAATAATGGGTCGGTTGTAAACGAAAAGAATAACCCCGTTTTTTGCAATTCGTCCTTATGCTTCAACAACTCATTCGTAAATATATCCAATGCGTATGGATATTCCCGTAATGCCTTTTTCAATTCCGGGGTATTGCCGCCCAATACTTTTGCGCCCCGCCCTTTGCGCAAATAACAATACGTGCATCTGTTGGAACAACCAACATAAAAGTTGGCGGCGTTCTCGGCATATTCCCCGGCTTTTCCCTTTGGGCTGTAAATAACCCGTCCGTTTATCGCTCCCATACTCATAGATTAAAACGGTAAATCGTCGGTTCCGTTGGGGGCGGGTGCATCCGGCACGGGCGGCGGCGGGGCTTGCGTTCCGGCTCCGGTTCCTTTTGGCGTCAACATTTCCATATCGGTTGCGAAAATCTCGGTAACATATCGTTTCACGCCTTGCGCATCGTCATAACTCCGGGTTCTTAATTCCCCCTCAATATAAAGTTTATCGCCCTTTTTGACGTACTGATTGGCGACCTTTGCCAACCCGTTTTGCAATACAATGTTGTGCCACTCGGTACGCTCCGGGATTTGCCGCCCGTCCTTTGTCGTAAACGCTCGTTTCGTGGTTGCCAACGAAAAGGTCGCAACACAACCGCCGTTGTCGAACTCCTTAAAATCCGGGGCTTTTCCGGTATGCCCTAATAAAGTAACTTTGTTTACACTCATAACTATTTGAATTTAACACCATCCAACAAATACAATTTCTTATTATCAGACCAACCCGCCGCCATGTTTAAGGCTTTCCGGTCGTCGTCATGCACAAACTCGCAATACCACGAATTGCCGCCAACGTTCGCTTTTTCTTTTAGTCGTACCAATTTACCGACAATGCACCGGGCAAACTTGGCGTATGCGCTCGTTTCCGATATATGGATAATACGACGTTCGGCGTTTATTTTTGGCAATTCTTCGATTTGCGGGCGTTTTTCCTCGGCGGGGTATCTTTGTACCCTCTGAAAGTCTTTTTTGATTGACGACCGGGAAATTGCTCCAAAATCGGGGGTTCTCTTTTTGGTTCTCATTAAACTAACTTTAATTGTTGATATTCGGTTTTCATTAACTCAATTAACCGCATATTTTCCGGGTATATTCTCATTCGTTCCCGGTCGCCATTTTCCCAACGGTTATGGCATTCAAAGGAAAGGATATTTATATTACGAGGGTCATGCGCCATCTCCGGGAACGCTCCACGGGTCAAAATGTGGGAACAATAGACGGCGGAATAATTCGCCAATGGCTTTAATGTTTCCTCGCATCGGTGCGGCTTATGCTCCCAAACCCAACGAAAAAAGCGTTCATTTGCCGCCATGATATTTGCACCCCGTCCCGTAATACAATGCCCGAACAATTCCCGTTGTATCTCAACCCTCAAACGAATATCCATTTTAAACAACTTAATGTCTAATAATGGTTGATAGCCACGTGATACAACATAATTATAACTTTCTCGGTCGTCTATAATAATCGTTTCCATACAAAACCATTATAATTTTTTGTTTTACCATCTAAGTTTTTACAAATACCTTTCCGTAAAAATCCGCTTTTCTTTGCTTCGGCAAATGATATATACGTTTTTATCAAATTTCCGTTCAAATCATATTGCGCCAATCCTTTTGCGGCGTAATGCGGTTTATTGTTCAATATGCGCTTTAGTTTATCAACCGTTACCGGGTTATTACTATTTTCCTTTGGTGTAACCCAACGCAAATTGCAAACCCGATTATCGGTTAAATTTCCGTTTATGTGGTCAACTTGTTGTTTATTGTCCGGGTTCGGAATGAAAGCCGCCGCAACTAATCTATGAACTAAAAAAACGTATCGTTTCCCGCTCCTATATAGTCCAACGGCATTATATCCGTTTATTTTCCACGGTTTCAACATAACATCCGTTTTAACACTAAAAACGTTTCCCGTATTATCAACACAATATCCGGGAAATCCTCCAATTTCTTTTAAATTTTCCATATTTGCCAACTTTATAAGTAAGCCAACATTTAAGAAAAACGGGGCGGGCTGTTAGCTTGCCCTTTTCAGTTGGTAGCTACTCCAACCTATCCCCGTTCATGCTGCAAATATAGCAAATTTATTGGTATTCGTCCCGGTCTGTCAACAAATACGGTTCCATACTCTTACATTTCCGCCGTTTCGTCGTTCGGTTCTGGGTCGTCCGCCGGGTCGTTAATATCCGGGAACAATCCGTTATCCTCTACCTTTTCGGCATTCAATCCGGGTGCGGGTTCGCCATCAGCCCCGAACAACTCCAATTGCGCCTTTTTGCCCTTGAAAAGAAATGCGTAAACCTCGGTTTCAATGTCGGCGGCAATTTCTTCTAATTCTTCCTCAAACCCGAACGTTTCCGTATTGAATTTAAGGCGGGGCGAATTGATTGCGGTTTTCTGATTGTTAGACACGGTAAACAACCCGGTTAAAACAACCCCTACGTTATCGTCTTGACCGGAAAAGGACACGCCCCGAACCTCTATGTTTTTCAACATTTCGTCGGCAAAATCCCGTGATAATTCGCTTTGCTTTTTGGTTGCCTTGAAATCGGACGTTTCAACCATTGAAAGAAAGGACGTAATATTAAAAATCCGTCCCATGATTGGGCGCAAACGGTCGAAACAATCCCGCAAATCCGGGTGTATGTCCTTTGCACTTTCGACGTGGTATTTGTTCGTGTAACTCTCATTACCGATTGTTTCGGTAACTTCATAATGTACGTCTAACCCGCCGTCCTTTAATGTCTTGACTTTCGACAATGCAAACGCCTTTTCGCTTGGTATCAACATAACGTTTGCGGCTTTTTTTTCTTCGCTCATTTTTTAATTATTTGATTGTTACCGGGAATACGCCCGGAACGGTTTTATAACTTAAAATTCTGTTTCGTCCAATAATTCCCGTGTCTTACTATTCGACGGAACCGCCGGGCGTTCCGGTTCCGGGGTTGGTTCCGGGACGGGTTCCCCGGTTCCGATTGGTTCCGTTACCGGGTTGGGGTCGTGGAACTCAATATTGCGCCCGCCTTTGGGCTTTTCCAGCTCAAATTGGGCTTTGAGTTGTTCCGCCTGGTATTCCTTTTGCGCTAACTCAATAATCCCCAAATTAACCAATTCCGGGACGCAACGGCGCAACGCCCTTATGTCCTCTAATGCGTCATGCGCCGGGAATGTTTCGCCGGGGAATAACTTACTATATAATTCCTCTAATTTGGGATATTTTCCCGGTCGCCCGTTTGAATACAATGCGCCGACAAACTTAATTGTTTTCATCATTGTATCAATGCGTTTACCCTTATGTAATGCGTCCTCAACATGTGCGTCGTAATATTCCCGTCCACAATAGCGCAAAACGTTTGCTTTTAACATTGAACTATCAAAGTAAATGTTGTGCGCACATACAAGCGGGGCGGCGTTGGCATCCGCTAAAAATTCGTCCACAACCTCGGCAAACGGCACGCCCTCGGCAATTGCCCGTTCGGTTGTTATACCATGAATTGCGGTTGTTTCCGGGGGTATCTCGTAATTATCGGGTTTGATAATATAACTTTTTTCCTTATCGCCCAACGACCACGCCAATTGGACGACGTGCGGGAATTGCTCAAAATCCGCATCCCATTTCAAACCCTTTGCCGGAACCCCGGTTGTTTCACAATCAAAGAAACAAACATCTTTCAAATCAAATTTTTGCATAACCTTAAATATTAAATCGTTAATTACTGTTTTCGCTCTCATTGCGGTATTTATCCCGCTTTTTTCCCAACTCCAAAACGTCCCGGTTTTCGTCTATATACTTTTGGACGTCCCGGTTACAAAACGGTTTTCCGTCCAACCAAAGCAAATGCCAATACGGTACGTTTTCCATTGCTTGCCCCTTAAATTTGCCTTGTGGCATCGGGGATTTGTCGTTTAATTCCATACTAAAAAAGTCTTTTTTGCCCGTCCTCGTTGGGGGTTTGTTCAACATATTTTGCCCGTGTAATCCAAACGCACCCGCACCGCAAACACTTTATCCGGCTGTAATGCTTTGGCGTGTATTCGTGGCGAATAATCCGCCAACCCGCCAACGGGTAATTCTTACGTTTTCCGTTACACTTGCAAAACATATCATTTATATTTCCATTTAAAACCAAATGCTGTTTTCAAAACGCCATTACAACAATTACTTATAGAACTACGTCTAAAACCTAAACTTCTTTCAACTTCCATTGCTGTAACCCATTCTTTTATAAAGTTACCCGATAAATCAAATTGCAAAACTGCCTTGCCTCCTTTATTTAGTTTTTTACCAATATACGTATTGGGGGCTTTTAAATTATTGCTATTTTGTTTTGCTGTTACCCATCGTAAATTACTGACTTTATTATTAATTTTATTACCATCAATATGGTCTACTTCCGGCATATTATTTGGGTTAGGAATAAATAATAATGCTACAATTCTATGTATTACAACATTTTCTTTTTCCCTATTTTTACATAATGATACAAACAAATAACCACGCCTTAATGATTGTTTCAAAATACGTTCTTTTCGTATTCTTGTTTTATTACCACATTTTTCTAATCTTTTAATAGACCTAATTTGCCCGTAATTACTAACCTCATACAACCCTTCATATCCGGGTATTTCTTTCCATATTTCATTTTCCATAATCAAATTTCATTTGGGTCTGCAATATACAAATAATATTCTTCACTTGCAAGTTGTTTTAAAAATTCGATATGTTCTATTAATTCAGCATTGCTTAACTCTGCAATTGTACGCAATCTGGTTTCATATTTCCCGGTGTTAATATCCGGGGTTTGCTCATACATAACCGGGGACAACTCACGCAATCGGCGTTCTGTTTGTTCCTCCGTAAGACGTTCGCCCGCCTCCCAAATTGCGTGCTTAAACGTCGGTACAACATAGTTGAAATAATACCCTTTCAAAGCCTCGGACGAACCGGGGGACGCTACAATAAACCGGGCAATAATGCGGGAACCTTTCCAACCCTTGAAAAACTCGTTTAATTCCCCCATGTACATTGCCAACCCGCCGTTATTGTTTATTGTCCCCGTTGCTGTTATTTCTCGCTTTTTCATCGGCTATTAATTTTTTCATTGTCTTATTAAACGCTGTCATTCCGATTGTATGGATAACGTCCCGTTCCGCCCGTGATAACTTCGTTTCCCGCTTATCCAATACTTTTGCAAATGCAACAACAAATTCGCCCGGCTCCAATAATCCGGCATTGTGCAACCCGTCGATTGGGTGCGCTTTCAAACGCTCGGTTACTTTCAATGCTTTGCGGGCTTTTTCCCGACTTTCCCATATTTCCCGAACCTCGGCGGCGGCGTTGTCATAAAACAACCGCATTTTCAGAACGTCGGCAATTGACAAATCAGCCACGGCGGTTGGTTGCTCTTTTTCCGGCTCCGGTTCCGTCGTAACGGGTGCAACCTTACCGTTATTCACTCCATAACCGAACAACGCAAAATCCCCCTTTGTTGGGTCGTCCGGGAATATCTCGGCGAAACGGTCGGTTATCTCAATGGCTGTTTGCAAATCCGGCGTCCGACGTTTTACAAGCCCCAACCGCAACGCTTGTTTATGTACGTGGGTATCTAATGGAATAATCAAATTACGGGGGTCGCAAATCGTCCACAATCCAAAGTCAACCGGGGAACCGTGGCGACACATCCAACGCAAAAACATACATAGGCGTTTGCAACCGCTTTTCGTTTCCATATCCGGCACGCCTTTAACATCGCCAAAAAGACGTTGCAATTGTTCCAACGGACGCCCGCCCGGTTGCGCTTGCAATGCCTTTTCCATGTTCTCAAACTTATTATATACGTCAAACAAGCGGGCGCAAAGGTCGTGAAAATCGGCGTATGTAAACATTCTATAAAAATTCTCTTTACTGCCTTTGTATTGCTTCCATTCCGGGGCGGCTCCCTCCGTGTCGGTTCCGACAATATAATGATACGGCGCACCCTTGAAAATTTCCCGGTCGATAAAATCCGCCTTTTGGATTATCTGTTTGCGGGAACCCCACGCAATCCACGCCGTAACAAATGCGCTAATCTCAATATTTACCCGGCTATCGTAACGGTGCGGGATTTGCACCGGGTCGGATTGGATAAACTCGGCGGTTTCGTATTGTTCCGCCCAACGTTTCAAATTATCGTTCAATGTATATGCCATTGTTTTAGATTTTAAGGGGACGGAAAGCCCGCCCCCGGTTATTATTCGTTTTCCGTGTATTCCTCAACGACTAAATCAGTTTGTCCCCGCTTTACTTCCTCAATGAACCCTTGAAAACCGTTTGCCTTTGCAATATCTATAATCGCCTGCAAACGCTTTTCGCCTAAACTTTCGCCCCTCGCAATGCGGAATACCTTAACCGTCGGATTGCTTGCAATAATCAGTTTGGCGGCAACCTCCATGATTTGACTATCTGAAACTTTCCCGGCGACGAACGGCACGCCGTTTAACTCTAAACCGTCGTCCGTGAACGAAAGCCCGGCAATCGGTAATTTGGACGTGGCAATAAGCGTTTCCCGCTCCTTTGCCAATGCGCCTAATTTGTCCTCAAACGTGCGGGCGGTTTTCTCGGCGGCTTCCTTTTGTTTCTTCTTTGCCATGTAATCCACAACCAACGCATTGATACGGTTGTGTTCCTCGGCTTTTTTCAGTTGTTCCGCCGTGTCTAATTGTTCCGGGTTGTTGGCTTCGTATTCCTCTAACCATTTGTCGGCATTCGCTTTGCGTTTCACAAACTCGGATTTGTCGTTTACAATAACTTGCAACGTTTCCTTATAATCGTTTTCAATGGCTTTTTTGTTGGCTTTCGCATCTTCTTTGGCTTTTTCCAACCGGGCGTTTGCCTCGGCAATTATCCGGGCAACTTCTTTTTCCTCGGCGGCTAATTTGTCGTCGATTGCCTTAATATTACTTTTTCGGGTTTCTTCCGCCTCTTTAATTCGTCCGGGGATTGCCTCCAATTGTTCAATCCTTTGTTGCCGGGCTTGGCGTACCGTTTTCGCTTTCTCAATCAACCGGGCATTTTCGTTTTGCTCTTCCATCAACGCCGTAATGTCCTTTTTATCGGCATACGTTTTGACGTCGCCCGGCTTCAATTGCTTTTCAGAGTTGGCGCAAATGGTTGTGTACGTCTTAACCTCGGCGTTGGCGTCTTTTCGTTTGTCCTTAACGGTCATAACCTCGGCGTCAATTTCTGCAATCCGGGTGCGCACTTTTTCCGGCAATAAAGCCTTTACAACCTCAATTTGTTTGCGGCGTCCCTCGGCGGTTTCGCTCCAACGGGAAAACTCCACGGCGTCAAAGTCTTGGTAGCCGAAAATCTTTTGCAACATAGAAACGTTATCCGAACGCATCCCGGTTGTTTGGGATTTAATGGATAACGTCCCACGGGGGTTGGCTTTGGTAAACTTTAATTCGACCTCGTAATTTTCGCCGTCGTTACCTACAACCATTTTTGCAAACCCTTTGTCCTCTCCATTTTTCAATACGGCGTCCCGGTTCCCGGTCAACATTGCGCCAATTGCTTTTAATAGGGTTGATTTGCCTAACTCGTTGTCCCCGGTAATGAAATATACATTACCCTCAAAATCTGCGTTGAACTCTTTGATAACTTGAAAATTCAACAATTCCAATTTCTTAATATACATCGCTCTAATTGTTTATGCCGGGGTTCCCCCGGCGGTTATTACTATTTTGTTAATCTCATTCTTTGGTGTATCATGGTTTGCACTTTATTAAGTGCATCCCGGTTAGCGTCAACCTCTAACCGGGTACAATCAGCAATAAAGTTTTCCAATCGATTATATAGGTCGTCCAACTCTTTTGCCGTCATTGCGTGCCGCACGGCTCCCAATTCGTCCTTATCCATTTTTGCAAACTCTTTTAAGTGTTTCTAAATCCCGGCGTTTGCGTTCGTCGGCGTTCTTTGTTGCGTCAATTAACGGCATATCGTTTGTTGTTGCCGTCCATTGTTTCCCGGTAACGGGGGACGTATAAGTTACTTTATAATGTCCGTAACCGCTTGGAATAAAACTAAAATCGTAAATACTTGTTTTCGCTCTCATACTATTTTGTTTTTATAGTTACCGGGAAAACGCCCGGTCGTGTTATTATCATGCCGCAAATATACGTATAGTTTTTATATTACCAAAACTTTTATTTTTTATTTTCGGCTATTTTTTTATTTTCCGCAATAATCGCCCCAAAACAACGCATTTACCCACGCCGCCAAACTCAACTAACATATTACCGTTGCGCCCTCTTATACATTTACCATCGGAACGACGAACCGCCCGGCACGGCATACGTCGCAATTCCGGGCGGGTCAATCGGTCGCCTAAATAGATATAATCCATTTCGTCCATTATCAAAACAATTTCATTTGTGTATCGGTCAATACAGCAACGACCGCATCAACTTTGCGTTCCCAACTTTCCAACGTTGCCAATTTTTCCGGGGTTGGGTTCCGTTGACAACGTCGTTGGTTGTGCCGCATCTGTTTTACCATTTCCGCCAAATCTTTTGCCGTTATTTTTTCGGGATTTTCGATTTGCGGGGCTTTTGTTTCGTCTGCCATATAAGCAACCATTTGAATAATTAAACGTCCCTACGGGCTTAAAATAAACAGTTGTGCATTTGTTGGGGCAAATTTTCCAAAACCCAACGGGGGTTGTTTTGTAAAATGAACCGTCCAAAGTGCATTATTAACGTTGCGTCCGCATTCCACAACGCCGGGGTAATTTCCGGGTATAATTTCCCGGCAATATCCCGGAACCGTCGTTTGCGGTCTGCCTTTTCCTCCTTTTTCCCTTTTACTTTGATACGCAATTTAAGGTCGTTTTGCCACTTCATAGCATTAACCAAAACAAATGGTATTTCGGCGACGGTTATAATAGCTTTCAAATGCTCAAAGTTTTGCAACATCTTTTGAATGCGGTACAATTTACCCATATTTGCCCCGGCATCCCCAACCGTTACGTCGTCCGGGCGAACGCTCAATTTTTCCAAAAAGACAATCGGCGTGCAAATCTCTTTGTAGTAATTGAGAAAATCCCGTATCTCGTTTATATCTTTCGGCATCTTTATTGCCGTTGCATTGTGGTTGGGTCGCCAAACCACGATACCCCCGGCGGCTCCGGGGTCAATTCCAATAATGCAATCTATTTTCATTAGAATAAATATTGTGTTATAGTTTTATTTTTAATTCTTTCAATTGCTTTATTATAATAATCTGCATCTAATTCACAACCCACAAATTGCAAATTTAATTGTTCTCTCTTATTAATTATATCTATTGCAATTGCAATACTCCCACTACCTAAATGAGTATCTAATATTTTATAACCTTTTTCGCAATTACGCATTATAAGCCATTCATATAATTCTATTGGTTTCTGTGTTGGGTGTATCTTATTTTGTTCTTTCATAACACTCAACGACCATATTTTTGCAGGTTTTTGAATAGAAGACCATGCGTATTCACACATCGCTAAAGAAAAATTTTCCGGTTGCTTTTTATCCCATATATAAAAACCTTGTGACGGGGGCAAATCAAAATAATTGCCCCCCCATATTATTTGGTTTTTGCTCACTCGAAATAATTCATCAAAATATTGTTTGCTTGGTATTTCATTATCCCAATTTTTTTTCTTGTGCATTTGCCTAATAGGATTTTTACTAATTCCAATACCATACGGCGGGTCAACAATAGCCAAATCAAAATATTTATCCGAATATCTTTTCATTAAATCTAAATTATTTTCATTCGTTATCTCTATATAATCATTTATTTTCATACTCAAATTTTAAATAATGGTAAATATAAATTTCATCCTTAATCATCCGGTCGAAAGTCCGTTTAATCTCTTTTCGCCGAGCAACCTCAAAGGCTGTATAATCAATTTCCGGGCTTTGGGTTCCTTGTTTCCGAACGTGGTAAACCGTAAATTCATTAACGAACCCACGGGCGGCACGTGCCAAAAATCGGTTATACGCTTCTTTCCGGTCGTCCTCGGTTTCTTTCACTTCATCCGCTAACCCAACGCCCAACAACCAATTATAAACAAACATTTCGTCGGTTAATCCAAACACTAAACGCCCGGTATATTTATAGCGCATAAAACACATTAAACAAGTCATAACCGATTGATTGCGATAATACCGGATTTGCTCCGGGCTTAACTCCTTTTTAGGTTCCGGCAATGCTGTATATGCTTTGCCGATAACTTGGTTTTGTTTCCGGCAATATGCGTTCAATACCTTTGCGAAATAATCGGCGTTGAATTGTTGGTAATGTTTCCGTTCGGCGTTGCCGTCCCTATCCTTTGGCAAATAGTCGTCTAATTCCCCGGTAATCAGCAATTCAAACGCTAATTTAACCTCGGATAATGTTAATTGCGAATAATAGCGTTTGAGCAAATCCAACAACCGGGTACAAATATACGTCCAATCGTCCCGGTTTTCCGTGGGAATGATAAACCCCACGTCCATTGCGATAAACCGGAACATTTGCCCGGTTTTGGCAATCAACGTTTCGTTGTCAATCTCGGCAATCTGTTTTTTTGTGGACGCCACGAAAATATACTTTTCAACCGGGGTTAATGCTTTGGCAACCTCCGGTAACTCAACCATCGCCCGGCGAACGTCAATTGCTTTTGCCGTTCCGCTATAAAGCAAAACGGCGGCGGATTGTCGTTTTTCGGGCAACGTTTGTGGCAATCTGTTTGTCTTTTCGGGTAATGCTTCCATGTTAATAATCATCTTTCAAATACTCAATAGCCCCGGCAACGTTCAATCTTTGCGTTGGGGCTTTGTATTCGGGTTTCAAATGCAACTTTTTCTTTTCGACGTCCCCCCGTATGAAATTGCGGACGGTCGCCAACCAACCGTTTTTAGTGCGCTTCATATTCTTTTGGTCGCTCCAATCGCTAACGGAATGAAAGTAATAAACCAAATCGACCTTTTCAAATTCCGGGGTCGCAAACTTACTTTCAAACTCTGAATAATCCACGCCAACGCCATTTTCAAATTTAACCATTTTGTAAACGTCGGAATTGCGGAACAATGTTTTTTTCTCTTTTGGCTCCTCAACTTTTTTTTCTTCATCGGGAAACAATACGGGGTTCTTTAATCCCGTATTATCATTATCAAAAGAGTTATTAATATCATCTATCTTTATTGTGTCGGATTTTCCAACCACGGGGGTTGGATTTTCCAACCGGGGGGTAGTTGGATTTTCCAACCGGGGGGTAGTTGGA
>QFCH01002458.1_pt1 | contig 45475 bp, 65 predicted proteins | sample 5346071 | NCBI WGS metagenome assembly QFCH01 (sample SAMN09062255, study PRJNA434731) | Human gut metagenome, whole genome shotgun sequencing project. | isolation source: stool timepoint B chromium assembly | host: Homo sapiens | collected 2015
ATCGTGGAGAAGCTGAAAGCGGTGTTAACTGCGGAATGCCCCCGCAGCCTGGATGAGGCCATTGGTATTTTAAATGACCTGGATCATTATCAGGTTCTTTCAGAATTTCGGACACCAGAAGACTATGCCAGGTGGCGGATGAAGGATGACGGTTCGCTTTATGTTTCACGGTTTTGTGAAGCATACCTGGACTGGAACAGTCTGGGTAAGGCGCTGATGAAGCGGGATGGAACCAGATGGTCGGAACAGGGAACCGTGCTGCGTGATGAGTGGCATTGCAATGAACTGAGCGAGAACGCTTCCGTTACCAGACTGTACAGTCCGCTGTTGGCAGAACTGGTGGATGAAGATGGGTATTCCTCCTCGCTCTCTTCCGTTGGATTGATTTCTTATGAGGAGGATATCCGGGACGCGATTGCTGCAGATGATATCTTAAAAACAGAAAAAGGACTTGCAGATTACCTGGACAATCAGCTTTTAAAGCAAAGGGTAATCAGTATGTGCCCAACCGTGGAACGCTATCAGTATAATCTCTGGGGAGTGCTGGAAATCAAGAGCCATGGGGAGCTGAACCAGGAGGAGTTAGAGGTCCTCAAACGGGAATGGGCCGGACAAGCTTGTGATGGCTGGGGAGAATGTTTTTCACAGGAAGGCATCGAGTGTGATTCGGACTGTGATCTGTATGTCTATTTTGGCCATTCTAAATTCCGCGTACAGACGGAACAGGAACTGAAGGGGATTGTAAAAGAGCAGGAACTGACAGGCATGGAGGGGATGGGCGGCATCTCATAAAAAGAAGGGAGGGAGCCATCCAACAGCTGTGAAACTAGAAATCTGAAAGAGGAGGCGGGGGGATGATGCATTATGGACGTGTCCGCAGCGATTTGCAGCAGGCAGAAAGAACGATCAGCATGGCATTGCGATCAAATATAGTTTCAGAGACAGAAAAGAGAGCGCTGGAGGAAGCGCTCAATCTGGTACAGGAGGCAGCGGAAAAATGCCGCTTGGCGCAGGCTGAGTCCGTCCGGAAAATATTTTCACAGGGAATGAGTCATTCAGAAGGACGGTGAAAAAGGAGGTTGAGAGATGTGAATCAATCTATGCAGGTATGGATTTATGCCTGCCAGTTTATAGATGATCCTGCCTATCAGGGAAGTGCCCTATCTCTACCGGCTCACCGGGAGGCGGTGAGGGATGCGTTTCAGAGGGCAAGGTTAAAGGAAGGGGAGCCTTATCATTTAGAGCGCGGCCGGGGCTGGCCGGGATTTATCGAATCGGTTCTGGACCGCTACAATCATACGCTGGAAGAATTGAATCTGTTAGTCTATAAGTTGGCACAGATGACTGAGAAGCAGATCGAGGTTTATGAAGGTGTTCTAAAGGCCCTTCCGGAACGAAACATGAAACAGGTTATCAATGGCCTGTATAACCTGGAGCGGTTTGAATTCCTTCCGGGAATTCAATGCGACAATGAAATCGGGGAAATGACCATTGACAATGATCTGGATCCGATTTTGAAGGATTTGCCGGGAGACATTTACCCGCTTTTGGATACCGAAAAGGTTGGAGCGTATATAAGGGAAAAGGAAAATGGCGTGTTTACATCCAAGGGCTACTGTTACCGTGTTTCAGACCAGTGGCAGGAAGTCTATGACGGAAAGCAGCTTCCGGAACAGGTGGAGATTCATCGCGCCCTGTTTTCTCTGTATCTTGTCCCTGCGGGAACGAATACGGAAGATTTAGGGGTGGGAGCCTGGCTGGAACTTCCATATGATGAAGCGGCAAAAAATCAGGTATTAGAGAGGCTTGGACTGGAATTATTCAGCCATTGCGGGATCGCCAAAATACACGCTGCGGCCCCGCTGTTTGAGCAGTTAGCAGGGCAAGATCATGACATAGATCGGTGGAACCACCTGGCTAAGAAGCTAGCGTCTATGACAGAAAAGGAGCTGCTGAAATACAAAGCCGTGTCGGAGTTTGAAGGCTGTTCCAGCATAGAGCAGGCTGCCGAGCTGACTGATATGCTGGAACAGTATACGTTTGACCCGGTACAGGTGACTTATGCCACCTACGGCAGGGAATGTCTGGAACAGATGGGAGCGGACCTGGAAGCACAGGCATTTCGGAGATTTGACTTTGAAGGCTATGGGAAAGAGCTGTATGCCCAGACCGGGAGGAAGCTCACGGCCTATGGAGCAGTCTCAAAGGAGCCCGTCCTGGAGGAAGTTCAATCGGAGGACCATGCCATGATGACGCAGGGAATGGGATAGAGGAGGCGAGGAAGTATCAATAGTTTTATTTCCTGGGTGGGAGGCAAAAAGGCGCTGCGGAACACGGTGTATGAATTGTCCCCGGCCAGTTTTGAACGCTATATTGAGGTATTCGGAGGCGGAGGCTGGGTGCTGTTCGGGAGACCACCGGATCCGAAGGTGATGGAGGTTTATAATGATTTCAATTCCAACCTGACCAATTTATATGCCTGTGTGAAGAACCACACCATGGAGTTTTTACGCCAGCTGGGATTCCTGCCTTTAAACGGAAGAGATGAATTCCTTGTGCTGCGAAGGTTTTTAGAGGGGCAGGAGTTCAATCGGACTTTTCTGGCGCAGGAACTGGAGCTGGCAAGGCATAACTTGCCGCCTATGGAGTTTGAGGAACTGCGTTCCCTACTTCTGGAACGCGCAGCGCCGGGGGATGTCCAGAGGGCGGCGGCATTTTACAAGGTAATCCGGTACAGCTATGGAAGCGGCTGCACATCCTTTGGCTGCCAGCCCTTTGATGTGAGAAAGACCTTCCATCTGATCTGGAAGGCGGCGGATCGTCTGGCGAATACGGTCATCGAGAATAAAGACTTTGAGGCGCTCATCCGGCAGTATGACCGGGAGAACGCCTTTCTTTATTGCGATCCGCCTTATTTTATGACGGAGGACCACTATGAAGTGGAGTTTCCAAGGCAGGACCATGTGAGGCTTAGGGAAACGCTAGCAGGCTGTCAGGGAAAATGGATGGTCAGCTATAACGATTGCGACTATATCCGGGGACTGTACGAGGGCTGCCACATCACAGCGGTCAGCCGGATCAATAACCTGGCCCAGCGCTATGACCGTGGGTGTGAATTCCCGGAGGTGATCATTACCAACTATGATCCCCAGGAGCGGAAGAAATGGGGCCCACAGCAGATGGATCTGTTTTCTGCCGGGCTGTTGGGAGGTGAGACGGAAGATGGAGGGGATTGAGAAACTCTGGTGGGCAAAGCGCCAGCTGGAGGAACAGACAGAAGGAAAACAGCGCCTGATCACCAGGACCGGGGGACATCTCTTTGTGAAGGTGGATGACAGCTGTCTGGCGGCCTGTTATTTTGCCATGGTCAGGAATCAGAAAACCGGACAGTATCATGCGGACGTAAAGGGCTATCTGCGGACGTTCAGCGGATACTGCAATGGAACACGGCTGGAGCAGCTGTCGGAGGAGATAAGCGGGCTGTCGGCGCTTGTGAGGGAACTGGAGGCCGCACAGCTTAGCGTGAGTGAAGAGGAACTTCAGGAATTCATCCGGGAGTTAGAACAGCAGGATGAGACAGTAGAAGGAGCAGAAAGGAAGGCGTGATGAGAAACGTGAAAATCAATGGGAGAGTGGCGGAGGATGGAAGCATCATCCTGCCGCCAGGTGTATTGGAAAGTATGTGCCTGAACCCGGGGAATCTGGTAACGCTGGAGTTTGCCCCAACCAGTCCGGTAAAAGAGGCTAACGGTTATGGGCCACGGTTTCAGGTGGAAACGGGGGGCTGTGAGACGGATATCATTGCCGATGAGGAGGAAGCAGCGTTAGTAGTCCCTCATGATTTGCTGAACGATGCCCATATCCCAATGGATACCGGGCTGGTGGTGCAGACGATTCCGGGGGCGATCTTAATCGGTGATACGGATCCTATGGCGGCGGTCCAGGCGCCGCTTCTGGAGATCCTGTCCCTGTTTGGGATATCTGAGGAGGAAGCGTACAAGGCAATCGAAGAAGGAGGGTACTACGATGAGTAAGCCGGTATATAAGGTGATGGACAGTAAGGGAAGGGTGTTGATTCCGAGGGAACTGCGTCTGGCGGCCGGTATGTGCGGCGGGGATATCCTGGCCCTTCAGCTCCAGGAAGGGAAGGTATCCGTGCGTAAGGTGGAAATTGTGGAGGTGGGGGATCAGTCACCGGAAGCGGTAGAAGCCTATGTCCGAGCCGCCATTAAAACCATGCCGGATGCAGTCAGGTTAAGCCTGATTTCAGACCTGTCCGGGCTGGTCCGGGAGAAGGAGGGGAGCCATGTCGGATAATCGGATTTATACAGACAGGGATTGCGTGGAGACAGGCAGTGGCTGTTCTCTGAAAGGGAAGGTAGTTGTCCTGAAAGAATCTGCCTTGGAGGCTGGCTTTGGCCGGCAGCTTTATTACTGTACGGGCGGGAATGGAGCCAATGGGAATGCCTTGGGAAAGTCTGTGTTTTTGGTGAACTTAAAGAACGGAGAATTTGAACGCTGTACCCGGGATCATGTGCTTGGAGTATTAAAGCCGGAACTTCTGCCGGATGAGGAGAAGCTACAGCTCTCCCAGATCCGTCCGCCCGGGGCCTTGCCGTTGGAGAACCATGAACCCCAGTACAGCGGATACAGTTTCCTGGAGGATGGAAGGTATGCGGCCGGGGTGTGGCTCTGCAATGAAAAGGAAGCCATGGAATATGTGGAAATGCAGAAGCCCTATCAGCACCGGATCATGCTCTGTGACCGGAATGATTTCTGTGTCTGGGAGGTGCGGTGCGGCATGCAGGTCTATCCTCCGCAGGAGAAACTGGATGAGATGCGTGAAGGATTGGTGGAAAATCCTGGCCCCATGCAATTATAGGGGGATGTATGCATTGGTGGTTGAGAGACAGGTCCTCCATTTTGTCGTGTTTGCTGTATGTTCTGCCCCGATGTTTGTTGGTTTCTATGAATCGCTTTCCAGCGTGCAGTGTGGTATGGTGTTGAACTGACACAGTAGATAAAAAAGGAAAGTGAGGGTAGCGGATGTCTAAATACGTGGACAAAATGAACCTTCCCCAGTACCGGTTTTACAACCACATGGTGGGGGATGGGGAGGAGCGAAAAGAACTGATCAGCGACCTGTTGACGGCGGAAATGATACTGGAGAGGGGAAGCAAGAAGGAGCGCAGCCAGGCGTTAATAACGCTGGCAACCAAGAAAAAACGTCTGGCAGATTTCATTTACAGTCAGGAAGAGGACCGGAAACGCTGCCTGAAGGATCTGACAGGGCGGGACATGAAGCAGTTTCGGAAACGTCTGGACCATTATCTGGATATTCTGCTCATGATTCCATTCTTTCAAGGACAGTCCGAGAAGAAACGGCGGTATGTGGATGAAAAGTCCATCTCATCCATTCCTCCAGAGCAGAGAAGCCGCCGCTTTCTATACGATAGGGAGAAGGGAAAATATTATACCGAATATGACTGTGTTCCCAAGCTGCTGCTGATCAATGAGCGGCTCTATGAAGAGTACGGTTGCTATGAGATGACTGAAACGGACCAGGAGAACCTGGACCGACTGGTGGCAGATGATGTGCATTACATTATCAACATTCAGGGAAGCAGTGGCGTAGATTGTGCCTATCTGGTAGAGAAGGATGAGGACCTATGCATTAAGCTCCTGGACCGGTTGAAGGGAAGCGGGAAAATTCCCATTGAAAACCTGGTCGGAAAGACGGACGGTGTGACAGCGGTGTTCTTAAGTCTCCTGGACTATTTGCAGGAGATGGAACTGGCGGAACAGAGACGGCGCAAGTATCTGGAAGAACATCCGAGAAAGTCAGAGTATGCAGGAAAGGCGATTCAAAGTCAGCGGTTTGTAGATAAAAACAGTATCAAGGTGTTTGATATGAAGCAGGAAGGAGCAGCCCCGGATTCCATCGGAGCTGTCTATTTTTTTAGCAAGAAGAATAGCGGAAGAGGCGGATTTAGGAGGACGGGGTATGAAATGCTGCCTCACACCAGGAGAGGACATTACCGGAAATACAAGAACGAGAAAACCGTCTATGTGAAAGCAGCTATCATCCACAAGGAGAAATATGAAGGGATCCAGTCAGCTCATCGGATGAACCAGTCAGGAGGGAAAAACAGGCTGGAACAGGAGGCGGGGGAAGCCGCCTTTTTACAGGGCATGAGTTTGTAACTGGTATGAGGAGGAATTTGAGATGTGGCACGGATTTTGGGCCAGGGACGCTCCAAAGGGGAGTAATAACGTTTGGGAAAGACGCTGCTGGCTGTAAAGAAGTGGATGAAACAACAAGAAGGGAGTGAACGCCCATGCGTGGGATTCGGGTGGAAAACGGGAGAATTGTATACTTTGGAAACCCGGCCGGATATATTGCCGGGAGCCAGGCGGTGGTGGACCCGATCTTTAAGGGAAAGGAACTGGAAGCCTATCTGGAACGGCAGGGCGGGATTGAAGCCGTGGTATGGAAGGGCGGCGTATACGACCGGCTGATGAATGGACAGGCGGAGACTCAGGGCTGTGAACCCTTGAAGAACTGCCGGATCTGGCAGCTAAAGCCTGAGGTCAATATCCATATGAAATTTATTGGCTATGATATGCTGGTTGAGAGATTCGGAGAACCGGACCCACAGAATTACCACATGGTTTATGACGGGGAAATAGAGACCAATGAATTGGAACGGATCTATGATAAATTCGATGGCGGGCAGGAGGTTCCGGGTTATACGGGGCACTCCCTCTCGATGTCAGATGTGATTGAGCTATATGATGAGGAAGCCAGTGAATTCTATTACGTGGATTATAGGGATTTTAAACCAGTTGTATTTGGGGGACCGGAACCGGTCCAATCCCAGGTGCTTCAGTTGTAGCAATGGAAATCAGGCAGCGAATGGCTGCCTTTTATCATGTGAGGAGGAGTAATTCATGAGAGAGAAAATGGAACATGTGAAACATGCAGCGGAGCAGAAAATGTGGAAGGTACGGGCAGTTCTTGTAGACCGTTCTGGTGAAAATTTCATCGATAGTGCTATCAAGATCTTGATGGCTGTGGTGATCGGCGCTTTGCTGCTGGCGGGTCTATACGCATTATTCTCTGAAAATGTGTTACCCACGTTGTCCCGCCGCATTACCGAGATGTTCAACTATGCAGGCTGACAGAAAACGCAGAAAGAAAAAGAAAGAAGGAGGAACTTTATATGCCTACTGTAGACGTAAGAATTACATCCATGTACCCGCCCGGCGAGGTGGGAAGTATCCGGGGGTATGCATCCGCCACCATCGACAGCTGTCTTGCAATCCGGGGAATCAAAGTAGTGGAGGGAGGAGAGCGTGGGCTCTTTGTTTCCATGCCCAGCCGGAAGACAACGGAAGGATATAAGGAAGTGTGTTTTCCGGTAACGGCGGAGTTTCGGGAGCAGCTTCACAATGTAGTGTTATCGTCCTACCAGCAGGCGCTGGAGCAGTCTGTGGCTCAGCAGACCGCGCCTCAGCCGGAAGCGCCGGAACAGGCGGGGGAAGAACCCGGCCTGCAGATGTAGGTGCAGGGAGTCCTGTTTTTCTTTCTGCTGCTGGCCTCCTCCTTTGTGGATCTAAAGCGGCGGGAGATTCCGGACTGGGTGAGCGGCAGTATCGCCGCCCTCACCCTCCTGCATTTCCGGCCGGAATATCTGCTGGGGCTTATCCCGGCGTTGTTTTTTCTGGCAGCGGCAGTAAGAGGAGGATTTGGCGGTGGAGATGTGAAGCTGGCGGCAGCCTGCGGCCTTGTGCTGGGGCTGCCGGCTGCCTTGATGGGAACCATACTGGGACTGTTGCTCCAGCTTCTGTTTCATTTGGGCGCGTTGTGTGTGCTGCCACTTTTTAAAAGGCAGGTGTGGTCTGCATATCCAATGGCTCCGTTCCTGGCCATTGGATACGCTGTCGCTTATTATGTTTAGAAGGAGTAAGGAAATGAAGAAAAAGATTCTTAGTTTGTTAGTGCTGATTGGCTGTGTGAGTGTTTTCTGTCTTCGGTTCAGGAAAAAGGCAGGCTATCTGCAGTGCGGTAAGGGGAATTAATATGGCAGTTGAGAGAGCAAATGCATTTACCATGTATTATGAACCGTTTGAGCTGGAGGGAAAGCGGCTATACGGAACCGGATACACCGTGGATCATGATACGGTCCCGGCAGGTTTATATTGCTACGATGTATGGAATGACGGGATAGAAGATAGTGAGGAACATATCTTCATCAGCCGGAATCCTTTGTCAGAAAATATAAGCGGTGCTGTCATTTCAGACGAATCGATTGACTTTCATGGTGAAAATCAGATGTCGATGAAAGGAATTCAGTTTTTGGATGATGAGCCGTTGGTTTCTTTAGAGCGGCTTCTGGAGCAGAAGGCAGATGGTCCTGTAGCAGCCGAGACAGCTGAATTTTGTATGGTCCAAGGATAGAGTAGAAGGGAGACGGATATGAACTTTTTTAAGAACAGAACAGTGATTGGTTTGCTGTGCATTGTACTGTCCCTGGTAATCTGCTTTGCAATCACGCCGATGTTTAACCGGACGATCAGTGAGAAAACAGAGATTGTCCGGGTTACCAAAAACATCCGGATTGGGGATGAGATCACAAAGGATATGGTGAAACCGGTGGAGGTGGGCGCTTACAACCTGCCGGAGTCTGTTGTGAGAAACATAGATGAAGTGATTGGTAAGTATGCATCGGCGGATATGGCGCCGGGTGACTATATCATCCGTTCCAAGGTGGCGGAGGAACCGGCTGCGGAGAATGCCTATCTTTATAACCTGAATGGGGAAAAACAGGCCATTTCCGTCAGCGTGAAAGCCTTTGCCAATGGGTTATCCGGAAAATTGGTCAGCGGTGACATTGTTTCTGTGATTGCACCGGATTATAGGAAACAGGGTTCTACGGTGATACCGCCGGAACTCCAGTATGTGGAGGTCATTGCAGTAACGGCAAACAGCGGATATGACGCCAATACCGGGGAACGGGGCGATGAGGAGACGGAGAAAGAACTGCCGGGAACCGTGACACTTCTGGTTACGCCGGATCAGGGAAGGGTCCTTGCAGAACTGGAGGCGGACGGGAAGCTGCATTTATCCCTGGTGTACCGGGGAACAAAGGAAAATGCCCGGAAGTTTGTGGAAGCCCAGGAAATCATGCTGGAAGAACTATATCCGCCAGAGGGTGAGGGAACGGAAGAGAATACGGAGAAGGAAAGCGGAACCGAAGAAACAGAAACAGTAGAAGAAGCCGGTGAAGAAACAGTACAAGGAGAGGAGACGGAGGCAACTGCAGGAAGCGAGAGCGGGGTGGAATAAATGCTGAATTTCAAAAAAGGAAGTATTTTCGACCGCTCGGAAAAGGCGCAGGAGGATTTCATGGATGAGCCGGGGAATCAGGTTTTGGCGGTCTGGGGGAGTCCGGGCAGCGGTAAATCTACGGTGGCTGTGAAGCTGGCAAAGTACCTGGCCGGGAAGAAGCGAAACGTCATTCTCCTGACCTGCGATATGACTGCCCCCATGCTGCCCTGTATCTGCCCGCCGGCGGACCTGGAAGGTGAACATTCCCTGGGAAGTGTGCTGGCAGCCGCCCAGGTGACACAATCCTTGGTTCGCCATAATCTGATTACCCATAAAAAGTATGACTATCTGACCCTGATGGGGATGTTGCGGGGAGAGAATGAATATACCTATCCCCCATACAACGCGAAACAGGCAACGGAGCTGATCACGTGTCTTCGGGAAATGACCCCTTATGTGATTATCGACTGTGGAAGCTACATTGCCAATGATATCCTGTCAGCCATTGCACTGATGGAATCCGATGCAGTCCTTCGATTGGTAAACTGCGATCTGAAGAGCATTAGCTATCTTTCCAGCCAGCTGCCCCTGCTGCGGGATAACAAATGGGATGCGGATAAACAGTACAAGATAGCCAGCAACATCAAGCCCAATGAGGCCAGCGAACATGTGGAGCAGGTGCTTGGAAGCGTGACGTTTAAGCTGCCTTACTCTGCAGAACTGGCGGCGCAGAGTCTGGCCGGTGACCTCTTGGCGGATTTGTCTTTGCGGGAGAGCAGAGGGTTTCGTAAGGCGATTGAAGCAATCAGCAGGGAGGTGTTTGGATGTTAGGGGAAAAGCGCTCCGGGGATATATTTGGGCCGGGACCGAAGCGGGAGACTGGCGGACAGGAGGCAATGGCAGGAGAGGCTGTTAATTCCCCAAAAGTGGAACCGCAGAATGAGCACGAATTAAGGCAGAAAAAAGAACAGGTCGTAATACCCGAAAGGCAGCCAGATTCGGATGGGATGAGTTTAGTAGAAATCGACAGGGCTGAAGAAGAGGCCGGAGAACGGCTGCTCTTTCAGGAATCGCAGGTTCCCCGCGCCCACAATCTGTTCTTTTCCCCACAGGGAGAAGGCCGGGAGTTTACGGATGTTTTAAAAGAAGTGCAGGAGTACATTTCCAGCAAATATTCCACGCTGATCATTGACCAGGAAAGTGGGGATGTGAAGGATCAGATTAAGCGTTATATCACCAAGTATGTGCAAGACTACCGGATTGCAGTTAAGGGGATGGACCGCCAGGAACTGGTGGATACCATTTATACTGAGATGGCGGAGTTCTCCTTCCTCACAAAGTACGTGTTTGGGACAGGGATTGAGGAGATCGACATCAACAGCTGGCGGGATATCGAAGTCCAGTATTCCGGGGGCGTCACGAAGAAACTGACCGAACGATTTGAGAGTCCTCAGCACGCAATCAATGTAATCCGCCGTATGCTTCACACGTCCGGTATGGTTCTGGACAATGCCAGCCCGGCTGTGCTTGGGCATCTGTCCAAGAACATCCGAATTGCAGCCATGAAAACGCCGTTGGTGGATGAGGACGTAGGGATTGCAGCCTCGATTCGTATTGTGAATCCACAATCCATGAAGCAGGAGGATTTTATAAACGGGGGAACGGCCACCCAGCCGATGATGGACTTTTTGACCGAGTGTCTGCGGTATGGGATCTCCATCTGTGTGGCAGGGGCGACAAGCTCAGGAAAGACAACACTGCTTGGATGGCTTTTGACAACCATACCGGATAACAAGCGAATTTACACCATTGAGAGTGGTTCCAGGGAGCTGGCGCTGGTGCGCGAGAAGGAAGGTGCGGTAACGAATTCTGTCATCCATACCCTGACACGGGACAGTGAGAATGAGCGCCAGAGAGTGGATCAGATTGCCTTACTGGACATGGCGCTGCGGTTTAACCCGGATATCATTGTGGTGGGGGAAATGCGCGGGCCGGAGGCCAATGCGGCTCAGGAGGCGGCCAGGACCGGAGTGGCGGTGGTAACCACCATCCATTCCAACAGTTGTGAAGCCACATACCGGCGTATGGTGTCCCTGTGCAAACGGGCGGTGGACATGAGCGATGAGACTCTCCTATCCTATGTGACAGAGGCCTATCCAATCGTGGCATTCTGTAAGCAGCTGGAAAACCGGGAACGGCGTCTGATGGAAATCCAGGAGTGCGAAATCCGTTCGGATGGAACCAGGAGCTACCGGCCGCTGTTCCAGTACAAGATCACGGAAAACCGGGTGGAGGATGGAAAATTCATCATTGAAGGCCGCCATGAGCAGGTGCATGCCATATCGGACGGGCTGGCAAAACGGCTGTTGGAGAACGGGATGCCAGGTGAGACGCTGAAGAAGTTGAGGGGAGGTGTGAATGTATGACATTGATGCAGCTTTTAGCCTGTGCCGGTATGATAACCGGTGCTTTTTTAATTCTGGGATTAAAACCGATGGAATTTACAGACGGTCTGTTTGGCTTTTTGATGCAAAAGCCCAGAACGTTAAAGGAGGAAATCAACGAGGCCACCAGCCGGAAGAAACCGAGGGTGTTTCGCAGGGAAATCCGTACAGCCCAGGAAATCCTGGCCATGACGGGCCGGGAAAGCCATTTTTCCATGATCTGCGCAGCCAGCCTGTCCTTGTTCTGTGTTGGCGGCTCCCTGGCAATCCTGATGGGGAACTATTTTCTGGCCCCGGTTTTGGCGGTGGGCTTCCTGTTCTTCCCTTTCTGGTATGTGCGCCTGACGGCCGGCCATTACAAGAAGAACGTGGCGGCGGAGCTGGAGACAGCCCTGTCCATCATTACCACAGCGTATTTGAGGAATGAGGATATCCTGACCGCGGTGGAGGAAAACCTGCACTACTTAAATCCGCCGGTCCGCAACGTGTTCCAGGAATTTTCGACCCAGGTGCGGATGGTGAATCCTGATGTGGAAGCCGGGCTGCAGGCACTGAGAGGGCGGATTGAGAACGATGTGTTCGAGGAGTGGTGTAATGCACTGTGCGACTGTCAGTATGACCGCAGCTTAAAGACCACGCTGACGCCGATTGTAAGTAAGCTGTCGGATATGCGGATTGTAAATGCGGAACTGGAGCTGTTGGTGACGGAACCCAGGAAGGAATTTATTACCATGATGATCCTTGTCATTGGAAATATCCCATTGATGTATTTCTTAAACCGCAGCTGGTACGAGACGCTGATGTTTTCCTATATGGGGCAGCTCATTCTGGCAGGAACAGCGGCTCTTATCTTTGTCAGCACGGCATGTGTGATCCGGCTGACTAAACCGCTGGAATACAGGAGGTGACGGGAATGATTGGATTACTGGTCTGTTTTGGCGGACTGCTGGCGGCCGGATTATTTTTCCTGGCAGCGGATTTGCTGCGGTTGCCGTATTTAAAGACATCAAAGGCGATGATTAACACAGGGAGAGAGAACCGAAAGGCAGCAAAGAGCCTGGAAACGTACCTTCTTTCCCTGGCGGTGAAGCTGGCACCTTATATCCATATGGATGAGTACAAAAGGGGGCGGCAGAAGAATATCCTGAAGGCCAGTGGGCTGAATATGGAGCCGGAGGTGTATCAGGCCTATGTTATTTCCAAGGCGGGGCTTGTGTTGCTGGGGGTCATTCCCTGCTTGCTGGTATTCCCGCTGCTGGCCGTGATTGTCGTGGTTTTGGCGGTGATGGTGTATTTCAAGGAACAGGAGCGGGCGGATGAGCTGCTGGCGAAGAAGAGGGGAGAGTTGGAAGGCGAGCTACCCCGGTTTGTGTCAACCATTGAGCAGGAACTGAAGAACAGCCGGGATGTGTTGTCCATTGTGGAGAACTATAAAAAGAACGCCGGGGAAAGAGTTTGCCAATGAATTGGAAATCCTGGCAGCGGATATGCGCTCCTCCAGCTATGAGGCAGCGCTCACCCGGTTTGAAGCCAGAATTAACTCTCCCCATGCTCTCCGATGTGGTGAGGGGGCTGATTGGCGTGCTTCGCGGTGATGACGGGGCCATGTATTTTCAGATGCTGTCCCATGATTTCAAACAGATGGAGTTGCAGCATCTAAAAAAAGAAGCCCAGAAGATCCCGCCCAAGATCCGGGTGTTTAGCTTCCTCATGCTGGTGTGTTTTATTGTCACTTACCTGGCGATTATCGTATTTGAGATTCTAAAGTCCATGGGGAAGTATGTTTTAGAAAAGAAAAAGATGGAGGCGCGAGGACATGAGCAGTGTGGAGAATGAGACAGGAGCGAAAGAAAAAGAAGTTAAATACGGGAGTGGACAAAAATTATCGGGGACAGTGCGGGAGTTTTTGGAGAGACATCCCAAAGAACCGGTGTTTATGATGACGCCCGGCGGATATGTGTATCTGGTCCCGGAGCAGGTTGGGAATCTTTTGGCGGGTGAAGCCGTCTCTGGAAGCCCGTACAGTTGGAGGGAATGTGTCCAGATCAAGGCGGAGGAGCTTCTACAGCAGAAGGTGGAGTCAATGAATCATGCAGATGGCACTTGGTATGTGTTGACGCGGTTAAATGAGCCGGAAGTGATTCCTGCCAGAACCAGTGAGGAGGGGAATGGTGTGTCACGTTTAAGGAAGATTCTTGCCGGACGAAGAGGGGAAGGATACATCGATGTGGCGATTTTAATCCTGTGTGTGATGCTGGTACTGGCTCTGTCCGTAAAGATTCTGCCTGTGTTTATCGCAAAACAGCAGCTGGATACCTTTGCGACAGAGCTTTGCCGGGAGGCGGAGATTACTGGCCGGATCGGGAGTGAGACGAACCGAAGGGCGGCTGTCCTCAGAGAAAAGACAGGACTTGATCCCGAAATCCATTGGTCAGCCAGCGGTCGGATTCAACTCAATGAGGAAGTAACGGTGCAGCTGACCAGCCGCTATGATCTGGGGCTGTTTGGAGGGCTTGGTTCCTTCTCGGTCACCCTCCGGGCTGCGGCAACTGGAAAGTCAGAGGTGTATTGGAAATGAAAAAATGGCTGGTGTGTTTAAAAGATAAACGTGGGACTGCATTTCCTTTGGTAATCACTATAACGCTGGCCTGCCTTTTGATTCTGTGCGGGACCATGGAATTTTTCCGTCTTAGCCTGATCGCCTCCGGGGTGAAGGAAGTCCTGCAGGATGCCGTGGTTGTGGTGGTAAATGATAACTACGCCAATGTCTACCGCGGAGTACGGGAAGGATACTCGGGCGGATATTATACGGAAGGATACGGCTTTGAGGAATCGGTGGATACCGGGGATATTTATTACCACCTGGATGAAACGCTGGGAACATGGCGGGAGGGTGGAAGCCGGGTGAAATATACAGGAGGCGTTCTGGAGTATAAGATTACCGGGCTGGATGTTACAATCCGCAATGCGCCTCTGGCACCCTCCGATCCTGCAAATGCCCAGCGGTTTGAAGCAGATGCCATGGTCTGGCTGGAGGTTCCGGTGCGGTTTGCAGGGAAGACATTTCCTTCCATGAAGATGAAACTTAAGGTACAGGCTGGTTATATTGAAATATTCTGAAAAATAGGGGAGAAAGAGGGGGAAATGGGAAAAGTCGCTGGACTTTTAGAGAGGGTTACGGTATGTTATGTCGTACAAAGATAAAAGTATGAGGAGGCGTGATCAATGAAACTGAATGAGCGGATGAAGCGGCGGCTGGCTGTCCTTGGTTGCGTGGTCGTGGGAGCTGTATTGATTGCAGCAATCGGCAGCCAATTCAGAGGAGAGGCACAGGGAAACAATCAGGCGGAGGCACGGACAGAACAGACGGAAGCGGTGACAGTAGCAGTAATACCGACTGAAACAACAGAAGAAACAACAGAGGAAGAAACAGAGCCAACCAAACCGGATATCATAGTGAGAACCGAACCGGCAACGGAACCTTCCAGGACGGGGACAACGGAGCCAACAGCGGCTCTGCCGGCACAGACGGACCGGACGGAACAGGCCGTGCAGCCGGCTCCAGAAAAACCGACTGCTCCCCCAGAAGAGGTGTTGAAGAATCCTACACAAAAGCCGGATGGAGAGACAGTGGAAGGAACGCCGGAGGCCATACCCCATGAGGAGGTAGTACAGCCCAGCGAGGCGCCCACGCAAGCAGGGGAGCCGCAGTATGGAGACACACAAAACGGAAAGATTTATGTGCCGGGATTTGGCTGGATTGATGAGATTGGGGAAGGGCAGGGAACGGTAGCTGAGGATATGTATGAAAATGGAAATAAGATTGGCATTATGGATTAAAAGGATTGTGACGAGACACCGCTTCGGCGGTGTTTTTTCTTTGAGGATGTGCAGGGATAGGGCAAAGATACTGGCTGTGCTGGCAATGGCCTTGATGCTTATGTCTCCTCTCACTGCATACGCAGTCGGGGAAGGGAATCTGGATGGAGGCGGCGGGTCCATGGGACAGGGAACCTCACAGAACAAGTGGACGCCCGGCATGGAGGGCGTGAGGGTGACGGTCATCCTGGCGGATACCAGGACCCCGGTAACACAGCCCATTGACTTTACCAATAAAAGGCCGACCAATATCCAGTTGCATTTTGGGAAGGTTAGCAAGCTGTCCTATAACAAGGGGACTGCGCTGAGCGCAGGCGGTGGGGCTTATACGTTCGTAAATCCGGGACAGTCCCTGCCGCGGATCATCAGCTCCCAGAGCCTTGGCGCGGCCAGCATTGAGGCGATAAAAAGCTATTTTACTGACGAGCAGGTCATCCGCAGTATTGCGAACCTGACAGGAATGGACTTTGAAGTGCTGACAAATGGCAAGTATAAGCTGATGTTGGAACCGATTGCCTATGTTGTGTTTCAGGGGGTGAACGTGGCAATAACTGCCACGGAAGCTGCCCTGTATGATCAGACGGTAAATGGCGCTATGCGGGCAATGCTCCCTACGGTTGCATTTCAAAATTTGCCGCTGTCCATGTTTTTGGAGACTGCAGATTTAGGATATCCTGCCTGGAGCGGGCCAAAGTCTGGTGTGCGTTCCAACCAGGAAATCATCATGTCCCTGGGGCTGGGAATAGTGCGTTTTAATGAGACAACCACGCCGCCAGCCGTGGATGCATTTGATTATGAGTACCGGGTGAATACGGAAGTTATCACCGCTGTGACTGTAAAGGGAGGCCAGTCGGATCCGGACCACCCGGTCTCAGTTACCTTCCGAGTGGCCGGAAGAACGATACGTGTGGATCATGTATATTATCCGGAAGGGGACAGTCAGATAGCCTGGATTCGCTGGACTACACCTTCTACACCGCAGACCATGACTATACATGTCACGGTTTCCGGCGGGGGAAGGACCGACAAAAACACGATTACAGCCAATATCGTAGACCTGAGTAAGAACCCTCCTCCAGATCCCAATGCGGATGACCGGAATGACGGCTTTACCATCCCGACAGTACCAGGCAGGGAACAGGTGACGAGAGCCGATTGGGGTGTGTGGAGGCCGTGGTGGTATTCTTACTGGGTCTGGCACAGCGGAGACGATGATGACGATGGATATTGGTGCGATCACGCGCGCTTCGTTTTCAGTTAATCTGTGTAGAAATACGCAATAAAGCTGAACAGATTTCCAGCGGAAATCTGAACTCTGCATTTGAATCGGCAGGTGTAATTCCTGCCTGACCTCGTGTGAGAGGTGACAAAATCCCTAATACTCCGACATGCGCCGGATTGCAATAAGCCCAGTGTATGAAGCTCGGTGAAGAGCGGTAAAAACGCCTGTGATGGGGCAAGTAGCCGCGGGGGCTATAAGACAGTCATGCTTAGTATGTCGAAAGACTGACGAATACTTGAACGTACAGCTCGTAACACCAAGGATACCGAAATAAGAAGGTATTCGCCCCAGAATGGGGTACTGTCGTTGGACGGCACCTGTGGTCGTGGCGTCCAACAGAAAACCGCAGGGAAACCACGGTCAAATGTCTTTAGCAAGCGTCACACCGGCTAAAGACGGCAGTCGGGCTACAGAGTAGAGCTAAAACTGTTATGTAAAGCTAGAATGCAGGGAACGAAGGAACCACAGCAGAGAACGGTAAGCCGTTAAAAGAGTTATTGCACTTGCTCTAACAGGCAGGAAATGGCCTGTGAAGCTGTGGGACGGCAGCCCGTAGTAGCGAGGAAGCACCGTAATGGGTGTGGAGCGAAGGGGCATAGTCTGTATAGGAATCGCAACTGTATAGATGGAGCGCCGTGTGAGGGGAAACTCTCACGCACGGTGCGAACCGGGGGAAAAGCCCTCTGACTGCCTGACTGTTGGTTACAGCCAGGAAAAAGATGTGGCTTACCTATCGGTACGGATGGTGGGAGTTTGATTACGACCGTTACCATGCCAGACTAACTGCTGAGATGAAGATCCATCCGGATGAGAAATCCCCGACCGCTTCCGGAGATACACTGAAATCCGGATATGGCATCCAGGAGACAGTGACAGCAGGGGTGAGCACCAATCAAAGCCATGCGGTGACAGAAGCCCAGAATGCCATCACCTACTTCCCGGAATTTGATTATCAGAGCTACTGGCGTGTACTGGAGCGGATGGGGCGGGGATACCAGACCCGGTTTGAGTTTGAGGAAAACCCGTTTAGTACCTATGGGCGGCGGACACATTTTCTGCCGATCTGGTATCCCGATGGCAGCTATACGCCCTATACCTGGCTGATTGACGGCTGGACACCGGTTGGGATGCTGTCTATGAATCTGACGGATTCGGTCCGGGTGCGCGGGAATCTTTGGCAGGATTGGCATATTTCGCCTCAGGAACCGAGGTAGGATTACGGCTGTTTTAGAACAGAAAAATAAGTAAATAAAGTGAGGGCCGCAGAATTCCTGCGGCTTTTGCTATATGAGAGGAGAGCCATATGAAAAAGTTTAAATGGACGACTGCACTGATTGTTGTATTACTTCTGACCACCATGTTTAGCATGACTGCCTTTGCAACCAACACTGGGAACGTTGCAGGCGCAGTGGAAGGCACCTGGAAAGCGGCATCGTCCCAGATCAAGACGGTGGTCAACAACGTGGTGTTCCCGGCAATCGATCTGGTATTGGCGGTGCTGTTTTTCGTTAAGGTAGCAACCGCCTATATGGACTATCGGAAACATGGACAGATTGAGTGGGCTCCGGCTGCCATTTTGTTTGCAGGATTGGTTTTCAGCCTGTTCGCGCCAATGTATGTGTGGCAGATTGTTGGAATATAATGCAGTTACAGAAGGCTGGCAAGAAGCGAATCACTTGCCAGCCGATTGATTATAAGTCCTTACCTTGTATTCGTTTGCTGAGATCCAAAATCCGTACATGGATACTCTTAATTATCTGTTCAAACGCTGCATCCGATTTTCCACTGGGATCATCAAGTCCCCAGTCTTCACGATATCTGCAGGGGAGGGATGGGCACTGAACATTACAACCCATTGTAATTACGATATCTACAGGAGGAATATCTGTAAGCAGTTTGGAATATTGTGCCGGTTCCATATCAATATTATAAAAATGTTTCATCAGTCGTACAGCATCTTGGTTGATTCGTGGTTTTGTTTCTGTTCCGGCCGAATAGCTTTCAAACACATCGGCAGCAAGCTGTCGGCCCAGTGCTTCTGCAATCTGGCTGCGGCAGGAATTATGCACACAGATAAATGCTACTTTAGGTTTAGGCATAATGAAAATTACCCCCTTGCTTTTTGCAGGATTTTGGTAACTTCTTCTTTGTTGAGCACCTTGCCAAAGGAAACTACCTTACCATCTACTACTAGTGCAGGGGTAGTCATTACGCCGTAGGCTGCAATTTGTGTAAAATCGGTCACATGGTCGATAGAGATGTCCATCGATAATTCCGCAAGTGCCTCTCTTGTTGCTTTCTCTAAAGCATTGCATTTTGCACAACCGGAACCAAGTATTTTGATACCAGAGCCTGTTGTTTTAGCGGCCTCTGCTTTTGCCATTGCTTCAGCATTGCAGTTTACACCGCAGCAGCTTTTTGGTGCCTCTTTCTTTTTGCTGAATAAACTCATAGCCATTACCTCCATTTTTTTGTTAGATTAACAGGTAAGCAAATTGATTAAATAAGTAGCCTACGATGATAATACCTCCAGTGCAAATACCAATGAAAAGAGCCAGCAGCTTTGGTTTTACTGCCTTGCGGAGCATGATCATAGATGGGAGGCTAAGTGTCGTAACCGCCATCATGAAGGAGAGAATCGTACCAAGCTGAGCGCCTTTGGAAAGCAGTGCCTCTGCTACGGGAATTGTACCAAAAATATCCGCATACATGGGGACACCTACCAGGGTGGCCAGGATAACGCCAAATGGATTATTGCTGCCAAGAACTGCCTCTATCCAGTGTTCAGGAATCCAGTTGTGGATGAATGCGCCGATTCCAACCCCTACAAGAATATAGGGAAACACTTTTTTGAAGGTAGAGACCACTTGATCTTTGGCGTATTCAATACGATCATGACGGGTCAATTCAGGAGATTCTATATCCACATGGCCGGCGGAAGTGATGAAGTCCTCCACATACTTTTCCATGTGTAGTTTTTCAATCATTGTACCGCCAACCACTGCTATGACCAGCCCTACAATCACATAGATAACGGCCACCTTTGTACCGAAGATACTCATAAGCAGGATAAGACTTCCAAGATCAACCATGGGAGAGGAGATCAGAAAGGAAAAAGTAACACCCAGTGGCAGACCGGCACTTGTAAATCCAATGAACAGCGGGATGGAAGAACAGGAGCAAAACGGAGTGACGGTACCTAAAAGGGCAGAAATGATGTTCGCCCAGATACCGTGAAAACGCCCTAAAATCTGTTTGCTTCGCTCTGGAGGGAAGTAGCTTTGAATGTAGGAAATCACAAAAATTAAGAGGCATAAAAGCATTGTGATTTTTAATACATCATAGATAAAAAATTGTATGCTGCCCCCTGTTCGGCTGGTTATATCCAGACCCAAGACTGTAAGTGTGTTGCCAATCAGTGCATTGAGCCACTGCATTCCCAGAATTTCATTTTGAAAAAAGAGCCATATCGTTTTTAAAGCATGCATAGAAAGTCCTTCCTTTCACAAATTGGGTTCATATCGAAAAAAATTGATATAACGTGTTTTAGAAAAGCCATCAAGCCGATGGCTATTTTTCATAGGCAGCATTTTCTGTATCCTGCGTAGTAGTTGGCGTAGTGAGTTCCACTAAAAGCTGTGCGGCATACTCACTACCACTTTTGCTTAGACGATAGTGCGTCCACTTGCCTTCTTGTCTACTGCCCACAATACCTGATTCACAGAGGATTTTCATGTGATAAGATAGGGAAGACTGCCCGATATCCATGAGATCAATAAGCACGCAAGCACATTTTTCACCGCTACGTAGCAGTTCCAGAATCGCAAGGCGTTTTTCGTCACAAAGAGCTTTAAATACTTTTGCATTTTTCTCGTGTGTGTTTTTCATGCTTTTACCTCATATCAAATATTTTCGATATGATATATTATATGCATCATATTAAAAAAAGTCAATATGAAAGAAGGAGATTTATCAAAAAACATGAAATTAAGTAATTTTTTTAGGCGCGCACCGCCTATTGAAGAGCATTAATTGACAGATTGATAGAATTTAAGGAGTCAATGTTTAGATTGGGAGATAGATACCAGGAGGGAAAGGAATGGGATGCTGGGAAGCACGGCATTTGAGTCAGATGAAGGTCTGGATGCCGTAGAGTTTATCAGGAGGAGCCTTCCAGAGGATGGTAAAATGGAGCTTGAAACACTGGTGGAAGTCTTGAAGCGGGATTCATGGAACGCTCCCCCGGAGGTAGAAACGGCAGGGTCCCACACCAGTGTGATGGTGCTGGCAGAGAATCAGGAGAAAAATATGATTTCAAATGACAGACAGGATAAGTTATTGATGGAAACGTGTATTAAGCATTTGACCCAATACGCAGCCATGATCAAAATGAACCAGGGAGCGCAAAGCGATGAGAGCATTAGTCGGTTGAGAAAAATGATCGGGGATATGGAGGCATATTGGAATTTAAACAACAAAAAGGATCGTGAAGAGCAGTTTGACAAAACGCTGCGGCGTGCAGTCCAGACGGGAAGGACAAGCCGGGTATCAGAGGAACAGAAAAGTGCAGCTGTGAATGGACTATACCGCTATGCGAGCGAAATGATTTCCGCACAAGGTGCGGAGGCAGCAGACCGGGTGAAAGAGGTCCAATCGGTTATCAGGGAACTGGCAGATGGATGGGACATGAATAAAGAATGGGCGTTTCATCTGTGTTCTATCATTGGGACTATGGAAGGATATAAAGAACAGCAGCCATCGGAAACCAGGGAAGAGAGCCGCTTTTTTAAAGACATTTCAACCGTGGCTGAGAAAATGGGATTTGAGGTAAAATGAGTAAAGAATGGATTGCGGCAGCTGCATCTGGAGGGAGGCCGTGTGGCGCAGGTCGATGAGAGTGGAAGTCTGCTGTACCATCCTTATCCAGAAGTATTCAAACTGATGGATGAGATCGAAGCATGGAAGGGCAGAGAAGAAAACCTGCAAATACAGGACGGACTTCAGATGTAACACAGGAAGGGAGGTGCGCTGCCTATGAAATCATTAAGCGAATACTTGGCGTATTATGACCCGATGAGGGAATCCAATGAGCGCTATCTGCCGGAGGATCAGGCAACGCTCCGGTACTCTCGGGTATCTGTTATTGCAGATGGAAAAGTAATAGGGGCATCCCTCTATCCGGATCACGTACTGGATATGGCATTTTTAGAAACACCGTTTATGCGGCAGATCTGCCGGGATTATCAATATGCCGGAAAGCTGGAAGTCAGGATTGAGTGTTATGAGCACAGTGGAGAGGGAGAAAGTCGGGGACTGGTCGGCGGTGAATTTACGCTGTTCTGTCTGGGAGCGTTGGATTTGAAGATAGTATCCACCCGGAACATCTGCCTGTGGGAAGGATGACGGATGTCCAGCCTGTTCGGGAAGGAGACCGGGAATATGAGAATTAAGAAAGAGGTGATGGTTCGATGTTTATCTGGGACTTTGTAGCGGATACGGTCCTCGGCCAGATCGTGGACTGGATCTATGGCCAGATGATTGGGTTTCTGGGGGATTTTTTCTCGCTTATGGGGCAGATGGGGGCAGAGCTGTTCGAGCTGGACTGGATCCAGGCGATTACCCTGTTTTTCTCACAGCTTGCCTGGGTGCTCTATGTGGTGGGACTTGTAGTGGCAGTGTTTGAATGTGCCATTGAATGCCAGAGCGGCAGGGGAAGCGTCCGTGATACGGCGCTGAATGCATTAAAAGGTTTTATGGCGGCCGCCTTTTCTCCGTTGTGCCGGTAGAACTTTACAAATTCAGTGTGTCCCTCCAGGGAGAGATTACCAGAGGAATCACCGGGCTGGGTGGTGATTTTGGTTCCATGGCAGGGAACATCATTGACAGCCTGAAGAATTCAGGAACCCTGCAGGAGGCAATGGTCAGCGGGGTGTTCGGTGGAATCAATACGATCACGAATCCGATCCTGATGATTTTTATCCTGTTTATGATGGGGTATTCCACCATCAAAGTGTTTTTTGCCAACCTTAAACGGGGTGGGATTCTGCTGATTCAGATTGCGGTGGGAAGTCTGTATCTGTTCAGTGTTCCAAGGGGGTACATGGATGGCTTTACGAACTGGTGCAAGCAGGTAATCGGTATCTGCTTGACTGCCTTTTTACAGGCTACGATGCTGATTGCCGGCCTGATGGTGCTGAGCAAGAATGCCCTTCTGGGGCTGGGGATCATGCTGGCGGCAGGGGAGGTGCCGAGGATTGCCGGACAGTTTGGATTGGATACCAGTACCAGGGCAAACCTGATGAGCAGTGTGTATGCAGCCCAGAGCGCGGTAAACCTGACCAGGACCATTGTACAGGCAGCGGCGAAATAGGAGGGATGGATTGGAGAGCAGGATGATTTATATCTGTTCCCCCTATGCGGGGAATACAGAAGAAAATACAGCATTTGCAAGACAGGCATGCGGTTATGCCATCCGGCAGGGAGCGGTCCCTCTGGCTCCCCACCTGTTATATCCCCAGATACTGAATGATTCCGTGCCGGAAGAACGGGAAATAGGAATCCGCCTTGGGCTGGATATATTAGAGCGGTGTGAGGAACTTTGGATATGCGGGGACCGGATATCGGCAGGAATGAAGCGGGAAGCAGCGTATGCCAAAGCCAGAGGGAATTCCGGTGCGCAGGATCCCTGTATGTGAGATCATGGGAGAGTCAAACGGTTCAGGAGATGGGGGAAGCTATAAGGGAAGGGCCGGAAACCAGCCGATCGCACCAGAAGAATGTTCAGCTTGGGTTGTAACCGCGGGAAGGAGGTGGAGTTCTTGCACTTATATTTTCATACCAACACAGAGATGGCACTGTATTACATCAAGGCGTTATTGCGGGATGGGGATGAGCATCCCATGTCGGAAATCTATGATTATGTGATGGAAAACTGTAAAGGCCATGCCGTGATGGGGGAGCCGATGCGCGCAACGGTCATATCTTCGGCGCTCTGGCGGCTGGCGAATACGGACGGAAGCGGTTATTGCCGTCTGCGAAGAGGCGTGTATCAGATGGGGGACCCGAAGAAAACCATGAAGGAGACGCCGTCCCTTTATGAACGGGCCATCCGGATTGTAAGCAGGGCGGAGCGGGAGCTGGCCGGCAGTTTCTATGTAAATCTGGATCAGGGAATGGACTTGAAAACATCCATCGAGGCCCAGAAAGCAGGCCGTGAGGTCCTTGACAAGCTGGGGCAGATTAAGGCGGAACTGGCGGCCATGCAGCAGGAATTTACAAATGAAAAGGAGTGTGGACAGGACCAGACGTCCGGTATGTCCATGGAACTGTAGGAGGTGGAGGATGTATATTTACCCGGAACATTTGAAGGCAAGGGCTGTCATGTGGCTGTGGCAGCTTCGGGATCTGACCGTGATTGGGGTAGGAGTTTTGTTTTCTGTGCTTGCGGCGGTCCAGACTGGGGTGATTATCCCGGCGCTTATTACGGCTGCCTATGCCTTTTTGACCATCCGTTTTGAGGATACCAGTATCCTGGATTTTATCAGCTATGCCTGCGCTTATTTTTTCAGGCAGCAATTTTTTGAATGGAGGATGACCAGATGAGCAGAAATGGGAAACGGGAGAGGAAAGACAACAGCCAAACAGAGGCTCTCCACCAGGCAGCTGATGAACACCCGGAGGATTACGGAGTACAGCCTGGAGACCTATGACGGGCGATGAGCTGGTGTACTTTCATGATCCGCCCCACCAACTCTGTCGGTTCTGTCAGAATCCAGTGTAGGGGCGAGGGTGTATGCCCTGATGAATGTGCTCAAGGGTGTGGCGGAGATTGAGATGCTGTGCTTAAACAGCCGGGAGAATTTTGAGGAGAACAAGGGCTTTCTGCGCAGGCGGGCGGAAGAGGAACGCAACCCGGTCATCCGCCAGTTGCTGGAGCGGGATCAGATTTTCTTAGACCGGATTCAGGTACAGATGGCAACGGCCCGTGAATTTTTAATCCTGATCCGTCTTCGGAACCAGAAGGGGAAAGGATGTGTTTTCGTATCTGGACCGCATTGAAAAGTCCCTGAAGGAACAAGGGATTTGATTCCAGGCGGGCGGATGAGGAAGATATCAAACGGATTCTGGCGGTGTATTATGAGCAGAACGTGACTAGTGAGAAGTTCGAGGATTTTGACGGGGCTCGGTGGATCATTCCTGATGATTAAATGCAGGAGGCTGAAGAAACTTCAATAGGAATTGTAAAGCCAGCCTTGATGGGAACAGTAAATTGGGTGGGTTACGATCTAATCAAACTGTGGTATACTGTAAAAAAGATGCAATCATTACTGAGAAGGAAGGAGTGGATTGCTTGAATTACCCGGAATTATTGAGAAAAAGGGATTTATACCAGTCTGGGCAGGGCGTCCATCCCGGAGCTGACGCTGCAGTCCTACGAGCAGGCGTTTGAGATAGAATATACCCATAACTCTACCGCTATTGAGGGAAATACCCTGACCCTCATGGAGACAAAGGTGCTCTTAGAGGATGGGATTACCATAGGCGGGAAGAGGCTGAGGGAGATTTATGAGACTGTCAACCACCAGAAGGCATACCGCTATGTGAAGGAGTGTATCGCAAAGGAACAGCCTTTGGATGAAAAAATCATTAAAGGAAATCCATGCACTGTTGATGGAGAATATTTCGTGGGAGGGATTTACCGGAACGTAGACGTGTACATTTCCGGAGCGCAGCATACCCCGCCATCACCTGGTGAGATGTACCGGCAGGTCAAAGATTTTTATGCCGACCTCACATCGGAAGGGGAAAGAAATGAACCCCATTGAGCTGGCGGCATGGACCCACGCTGAGTTTGTGCGTATCCATCCTTTCCCGGATGGCAATGGGAGGGACCTCGCGCCTGATTATGAACTATCAGCTTTTAGCAAACGGATTCCCTGCCGTGTCTATCGCAAAAGAGAGCCGGCTGGATTATTTCAATGCCCTGGAAGCCTATGCGCGTAGAGGGAAATCTGGCCCCATTTGCAGAAATGGTTGCAGACCTGGTCGACCACCAGATGGACCGTTACCTGGGCATGATAGTACCTTCGCAGAACATGCAGCAAAATCCAAGGATGTAACAACAGAAGAACGAAAACGGCATGACGCCGGATGCAGAGATGTGTCCGGCGCTTTTTTTGCGCCAAAATCAAGGAGGGAGAACGTTGAAACATGCAAAAACCGCCCCGGAGGCGGAAAAGGAGGATGTGCGCATCCAGGAATTTCTGGATATGATTGCGCCCTCCGTCATGAAGTTTGAAACTGACTACTTCATCTGCGGAAACACATACCGATGTGTGTGGGCACTGAGGGAGTACCCGACTTCCACAGAGGAGCAGGCGATCTTAAAACGGCTGGGGGAAAAGGATGGGGTCACCTTAAAGATTTATACCCGCCATGTCAGTGCGGCGGAGGAGCGGAAAATCATCAGCAATGCCGCCAGCAAGAACCGGCTGAATCAGTCCAGCACCAATGACTTACAGCAGACGGTCCAGGCGGAGAGCAATCTCCAGGATGTGGCGATGATTGTGGCAAGGACCCACCGCAACCGGGAGCCGTTCCTGCATACGGCTGTTTACATGGAACTGACTGCAAATGAATACGACCGCCTGAAGCTGTTACAGACGGAGGTGCTGACCGAGCTGATCCGTTCAAAACTGAACGTGGACCGGCTCCTTCTGCGCCAGCAGCAGGGCTTTCAATGTGTGATGCCAAGCGGGAGAAATGTATTCCGGGATCAGTTTGAGCGGGTTCTGCCGGCCAGCAGTGTGGCGAACCTTTATCCCTTTAATTACAGCGGGAAAACGGATCCCCGTGGCTCTATGTGGGACGGGATAAGTTCGGGAGCAATATCTTGGTGGATTTTAACCAGAGGGCAGACGATAAGACCAACGGTTCCATCCTCATCCTGGGCAACAGCGGACAGGGAAAATCCTATCTGTTAAAGCTGATCCTGTGCAACCTGCGGGAGGCCGGGCTGAATGTCATCTGCCTGGATCCGGAAATGGAATATGAGGGACTCTGACCAACAATCTTGGGGGCTGCTTCATTGATCTGATGGGCGGCCGTTTTTTGATCAATCCCCTGGAGCCAAAGGTGTGGGACGAAGGGGAAGGTCTGGAAGATCCCGGATGCGCCGGAAACCTTCCGAATCCGAAGCCGGCTGAGCCAGCATATCAGCTTTTTAAAAGACTTTTTCCGCTCGTATAAGGACTTCACGGACCGGGAGATTGACGTGATTGAGATTATGGTCCAACGCCTCTATGCCAGGTGCGGGTCTTACGGATGAGACGGATTTTCAGATGCTGGGATCCAAAGATTATCCCTACCCTTTCTGAACTGTACGGGCTGATTGAGGCGGAATATAAAGGGTTTGACAGCGGGGAGCGGCAGCTGTATACCGCAGAGCTGTTGCAGAACATCCTTTTGGGGCTCCACTCCATGTGCAGGGGACCGGAGGCAAAGTTTTTCAGCGGTCATACCAATATTACGGATTCCAGTTTCGTCACTTTTGGAGTGAAAGGGGTTCTGCAGGCCAGCCGGAACCTACGTGATGCACTGCTGTTTAATACCCTTTCCTTTCATGAGCAACCGGCTTCTGACCGTGGGGCAATACAGTGGCGGGACTGGATGAATTTTACCTGTTCCTCTCCAACCTGACGGCAGTGGAGTATGTCCGAAATTTCATGAAACGTGTGAGAAAGAAAAACTCCTCTGTGATTCTTGCCAGTCAGAATCTGGAGGATTTTAATATTGAGGGGATTCGAGAATATACCAAGCCGCTGTTTTCTATTCCCACCCACCAGTTTCTGTTCAATGCAGGGGGCTGTGGATGAGAAGTTTTATACGGACACCCTTGCAGCTGGAAGCGAGTGAATTCAGACTGATCCGCTATCCCACAGCGCGGTGTGTGTCTCTATAAATGCGGGAACGAGCGTTACAACCTGATGGTGACGGTACCGGATTATAAGGCGAAGCTGTTTGGAAAGGCAGGCGGTCGATGAACCAGGGAGGTGGTTCCATGGATATGAAACAGCAGCGGTTTGGGATTGAGATCGAGCTGACAGGGATTGCCAGGAAGCGTGGGGCAGAGATTGTAGCCGCTTATTTTGGCACCCAGTCCTACTATGCAGGGAACTTATTATGACATCTATGCTGCGCTGGATCCCCAGGGCAGGGAATGGAAGTTCATGAGCGATTCCAGCATTAAACCGGAGAGAAAAGAAGGGAAAGAACCGTGTGGGAGCCAGTGACAGCTTCCAAACTGAAATGGTGAGTCCCATCTGCCGGTATGAGGATATCGAGACCATACAGGAATTGGTGCGGAAGCTGCGGGAGGCAGGAGCCCTGGCAAATTCCAGCTGCGGGATCCATGTGCATATCGATGCTTCGCCGTTTGACGCAAGGACCCTCCGCAACATCACCAACATCATGGCGGCAAAGGAGGATTTAATCTATAAGGCTTTGCAGGTATCGGTGGCCAGACAGAACCGCTGGTGTAAGCCAGTGGAGGAGCGGTTTCTGGAGGAACTCAACCAGAAGAAACCGGGGACTCTGGAGGAAGTGAGGCAGATCTGGTACAACGGAGCCAGCCGGCAGCGGGAGCATTATAATAACAGCCGTTATCATTGCCTGAACCTGCATAGTGTATTTCAGAAAGGGAACCATTGAGTTCAGGCTGTTTAATGGGACAACTCATGCAGGTAAAATCAAGGCATACATCCAACTTTGTCTGGCCATTGGGGCCCAGGCTCTCAACCAGACCAGTGCCAGCCGGAGGAAAACGCAGACAACCAATGAGAAATATACGTTCCGGACCTGGCTGTTGCGGTTGGGATTAAACGGGGATGAGTTTAAGACGGCGCGGCTTCACCTGCTGAAACATTTGGATGGCTGTATTGCCTGGAAGGATCCGGCCCAGGCCGAGGCGCAGAAGGAGCGGCTTCGTATGAAACGGGAGAAGGAGCTGCAGATGCAGGAAGGGCGAGTCCCCGCAGTAGAATCAGAAACCAGAGAACAGGAAGAAACCATGTATGTGGAAGCCGAGGCACAGTCCCCGGCCTTTTCTATGATGACAGGGAATGTAAAGGAGAAACAGGGATGGCAAGAAGGACAGGGAAAAAAAGCAGCACAAGACCGGCTGTATATTGCGTATGGCAGCAATTTAAATCTTCCCGCAGATGGAGCAGCGCTGCCCGTATGCAAAAGTGGTAGGGGCCAGTGAGATTAAAAATTATGAATTGTTATTCCGCGGTGTTGCCACCGTGGAACCAAAGGAAGGGGCGACTGTTCCGGTTCTGTTATGGAAGATTGAACCCCTTGATGAGGCGGCATTGGACCGGTATGAGGGCTGGCCCTCATCTGTACCGGAAGGAGATGATAGATGTGGAACTGGAAGGAAAAACTGTTTCTGCCATGGTTTACGTGATGAATGACGTGCGCTCACTTGGGATGCCCTTCGGAAGTTTATTACAGGATAATTGAGGAGGGATACCATAGCATTGGATTTGATACGGCTGTGCTGGAACATGCCCTGGCGCGGACGGAGGAGATGATGGAGCAGGAGAACTCCCAGTATCACCAGCAGGGCTTTGATGATATGGACGGTTTTCATTTATAAGTTAAACAAAAAGCTGCTCATACAGCGGCAGCTTTTTGCATTAATGATTCTGTTTTTCAGCAAGTGTAATCGTTTTAAGATAGGCACCCAGAAGTTCCTTGAGTTTAGGAATATACTTCCCATCCAGACCGGAAAGCATGTCTGTGATGTCGCTGATATCTGTGGCCTGTTCTGTTCCAAACAGGATATAGTCAGCGGAGAGCCCCAGCACACGGGAGAGTCTTCCCAAGCAAGGCAACGGAAAATCCCCGGTCACCGCGCTCAATATCTGAGAGAAAAGAATTGGATATTTCAGAAAGTTCAGCCAGCCGTTCCCGGCTATAGCCAAGAGCTTCCCGCTGGCGGCGGATACGCAGGCCAATTTCCTTTGCGTTGTGTTCAGTCATGTGTTCACCCCGTTTCATACACGATATCAACAGTTTAACCTACTTTATAGTGTATATACAGCGTTCCAATCGGTTGAATAAAAACCGATATTATGTATAATAGAGAACAGATATAGCGACACATGGTGTAAAGGACAGGCCATATCCCCTGCTATCTTAAGGCAAAGAACCAGAGGTGCGGACAGAGAGGAGAGAAGAAATATGGCAGCTCCAGCAGCAATTCTTGCCGTCAAAGCGGCAATCGCTGTAGCAACCGATAAGCGAGGCAGAACGGTGATTGCCTCGGTGGTGGCGGCAGTTCTGCTGCCGTTTATTTTAGTAATTGTAATGTTGTTGAGTATCATGGATGGGGCCAGCTCCCATAATGTATCTGCGGTCGCTCAGGTGTTTTGGGAAGGAGCGATCTCCAGCCAGGTGCCGGAGGAGTACCGGAAATACATCGTGGATATGCAGACCAGCTTCGCCTCCCTGGAGGATTTGATTGCAGATATTGACCATGTAGAGGATCGGGGAACTGGATATTGAATGGGTGAAGTCTGTATTTTATGCCATGTATTTTGGCAGCGCGCAGCCGTCACTTCTGGCTCAAAAAGAGTTTGTGGACTGCTTTGTGGAATACGAGGAGCGGGAAGACGGAGATGGTGATTCCTACACAGCGGCCATTCCTATCACGGACCTTGGCACCGTGTATGCCAATATGAGGCAACGTTTAGGTCTAGAAATTGGGGTGGATCAGGAGGCAAATGCTCAGAGAATTTATACGGTAGCTGTCTATGGCCCGGCTGTTCCGGGAGGGATGGCAGCCGGCTCCGCCATGGGGGACGGAAGCTATCAGGCCCTGCTTACGGAGGCAACAAAATACATTGGTTTTCCCTACCGGTGGGGCGGTTCCAATCCACAGACGTCCTTTGATTGCAGCGGCTATATCTGTTGGATTTATACCCAGTCCGGGGACCTATCAGCTGCCGCGGACATCTGCTCAGGGAATTTTTGACCAGTGTGCTGTAATCCCCAGAGAGGAAGCGAAGCCAGGGGGACCTGGTATTCTTTACAAAAACCTATGCTTCATCCACTCCGGTCAGCCATGTCGGGCTGTACATTGGTGGAAACCAGATGCTGCATTGTGGGGATGTGCGTCCAGATAGGACGGAAGTAGAAGTAGACGAAAGGAGGGCAGCTTGAAGGTACTACCCCGTAAGATAACGCGGGAATCCACCTGACTAACCGAAAGGCGAAAGCTGGCACGGGACAATAGCACGTCAGGAAAGCGGTAAGTCACCTAAAGGCAATCGGGTGCGACTGAACTGCGAGGATAAGTGAATATGAGGATAAATCTTGGTTTGAATCTTGTGAGTTCCCAGCCCCTGTTCAGTGTGGGCGTAGGAAATTTGCCTGAAACCTATGGTGCAAACAAGTTCAGAAAGGCGAGCCTTCTGACCTGTTATCAGAATACCGGAAAGGGTCGCCTTCCGGTAGGTTATCAAAGAAATGCACGGCGCGCCGGAGAACCGGTGTCAACGGAACGAAAGCATATCCGACAATTCACACTTACCTACTACTTCCGTTAACTGGAGATTGCCTAAACCAGAGCGCCCATAAGGGCTATGTGGCAGACACTGAAAATCTGGCATGGCAACGGAGCTTCCATAGTAGTCTGAGAACCCTGAATTGACAGGGAAAGCCGTAAACCGGATGCGGGAAAGCCGCTCACATGGCGAAGGGAAGCAGTCTGAGCGTATTAAAATCGAAAATTGATTAGGGAGGAAAACCTCATTGAAACCAACAATAGAGATTTTAACTAAGTTACAAGAAAACTCAAAGAAACACCATGATGAAGTATTCACAAGGCTTTATCGCTATCTGCTCCGCCCTGATATTTATTCTATTTCTTACCAGCACCTCTACTCCAATGAAGGGGCTGGAACAAAAGGCGTGGATGAAGATACGGCGGATGGATTCAGCGAGGAGTATGTGGAGCGTATTATTGAAGCATTGAGAACGGAGACATACCGCCCGAAACCTGTACGGCGCAGCTATATCCAAAAATCGAATGGAAAAATGCGCCCGTTAGGCCTGCCAACATTTACGGACAAGCTGGTACAGGAAGTCATGCGAATGATTTTGGAGGCGGTCTATGAACCGGTTTTCTCGAATTACTCTCACGGATTTCGCCCCGGCAGAAGCTGTCACACAGCACTGTCCCAGCTCAAACACGAGTTTATCGGTGCGGGCTGGTTCGTTGAGGGCGATATAAAAGGCTGCTTTGACAACATCGACCATACGGTACTGATTGCTGTTATCGGCAGGAAAATCAAAGACGCCAGATTTCTGAAACTCATACGGCTGTTCTTAAAATCGGGCTACATGGAGGACTGGAAATACTACGGTACTTACAGCGGCTGTCCGCAGGGCGGCATTATTTCGCCAATCCTTGCGAACATCTATCTGAATGAGCTGGACAGCTACATCGAGGAATTGAAAAAGGAGTTTGACGTTAGAACGCCGTACAGAACCACTCCGGCATACCATGCGATTGAACGAAAGCGGGCAAATTTAAGGAGAAAGATAGACCGGCGTGAAGCTGGCCCGGAACGTGACTTGCTGATTGCGGAGTACAAAAAGCTAACCAGCGAATTGTATAAAACGCCAGCAAAGTTGTGTGATGATAAAAAGCTTAAATATGTTCGCTATGCGGATGATTTTCTGATTGCCGTCAACGGGAGCAAGCAGGATTGCGAATGGATAAAAGCGAAGCTCACGGAGTTCATCCAGAATACTCTGAAAATGGAGTTAAGCCAGGAAAAAACGCTGATTACCCATAGTAACACACCTGCGAGATTTCTCGGTTATGATGTGCGGGTACGCCGTGACCAGCAGGTAAAGCCGTGGAAGAAATGCAAACAGCGCACGATGAATAACACCGTGGAACTGCTTATCCCGCTTCAAGACAAGATTGAAAAGTTTCTGCTTTCAAAAGGCATTGTAAAGCAGAGAGCCGATAACGGAAAGCTGGAACCAACCAGCAGACTTTCCTTATTGCGCCACACAGATTTAGAGATTGTGACGGTATTTGACGCAGAACTGCGGGGAATTTGCAACTACTATCACCTCGCCAGCAACTACCGAAGCCTGAACTATTTCAGCTATCTCATGGAATATAGCTGTCTGAAAACACTGTCCGGCAAGCACCGCTGTAAACTGTCCAAGATTTATGACAAGTACCGCATTGGTGAAAAGCGTTGGGGTATCCCCTACGAAACAAAAGCCGGAAAGAAAGTCCGCCGACTCACGAAGTTTAACGAGATTGATGGTAAAAAGTGTGAGGACATTGAACCGAAGGTTATTACGATTGTAGCCAAAGGACGCACTACAATAGATGACCGTCTAAAGGCCAGAGTGTGCGAATTATGCAGCAGAACAGACGTAAAACTGGAAGTCCATCATGTGAACAAGGTGAAAAACCTGAAGGGAAAGGAACCTTGGGAGCAAGTGATGATAGCAAAGCGGCGCAAAACACTGGCGGTCTGCCATGACTGCCACCAGAAAATACATCATGGGTTCTAAAAGTTATTTTTGTAATGGAGCAAAGATGGCGAGCCGTGTGCATTGAGAGGTGCAAGCACGGTTCTGGGAGGGGTCTGCGCAGACCTACCGCAGAAATGCGGCAAGGCGGCGCTTTCCTACTCTACCCCATCGGTTACGCAGATCTGCAAACAAGCTACTGGCAATCTCATTTTTACGCCTACGGGCGTTTACCGTGACAAGGAGGTTTACTCTATGGCGGCAAGCAAAAGCCAAAAAATCCAGGCCGAGATTGATAAGGTCAAGGCCAAAATAGCCGAACAGCAGGCCCGGCTCAAGGAGCTGGAGCAGAAAAAGCTGGAGGCGGAAAACAGCGAGATTGTGGACATCGTGCGGGGCATGAGCATTTCCCTGGCGGAGCTGCCCCTGGTGCTCCAACAGCTCCGGGAGGGCACCTCTGGACAAAGTGTCCAGAAGTCCGAGCCTGCGGAAAAGGAGGAAAACGAAATATGAAACGATGGAAGTCTTTGACGGCGGCCTTTTGTGCCGCCGTTCTTTTATGCGGTTTTTCGGCTGTCCCGGCCTATGCCTTTGCGGACAGCGGCGAGGGGGCTGATTATGGAGATCCCTCTATGACGGAGGAAACCACGGCCCCGGAGCCGGAGCCCACCATAGAGCCGGGCGAGGGCTTTTCGGAAGATGGCAACCTTGTGACCCGCGATCTGCTCTATGACGAGCACACCAACAAGCAGTTTATCACCGTCCAGACCAGCGGCGGGGCTACGTTCTATCTCGTCATCGACTACGACAAGCCCGTGGACGAGAAGGGCGAACAATACGAAACCTACTTCTTGAACATGGTGGACGAGGCCGATCTGCTGGCCGCGGCTGAGGCCGCCGGGGTGGAACAGGCGGTTTGCTCCTGCTCTGAGAAATGCGAGGCAGGCGCTGTCAATACGGAGTGCGCTGTCTGCTCAGTCAACAAGAACAAGTGCGCGGGCACCCAGCCGGAGCCCGTGGAAACGGAGGAAAACGCCCCGGAAGATACCGAGCCGGAAACGGGCGGCAACCCTGGGATGCTCCTGGCGGTGCTGGCTGTGGCGGTGGTCGGCGGCGGGGCCGCGTTCTATTTCAAGGTGATCCGCCCCAAACAGCAAGAGGCCGCCGGGCCGGAGGAGGACTATGGCGGGGAGCCGGAAGATTATGAGGATATGGAGGACGATAGGCCTCCATGGGACGAGGACGATCCCGACGAAAACAGCGAGGAGGACGAGGAATGAATTTCACAAGTAACCCGTATGAAAAAATGATGAAGCAGAAGCCCCGGCCCCTGGCTTCGTCTATCCCCAAAGCGCCCAGGGGCTCCCGGTGCTCCGGGTGCCCCTACTGGCGGGGGATCGGCTGTATGTCCTGCTATCGGGAACTTTTGAAAACCCGCGCCGGGAGGTGATGGGGTGGCCCGCGAACTGACAAGAGAGGAAAAGGCCGCCATCCGCAGGCTGGTTATTTCTATGTGTGCCAACTATGACCGGGAGTGCGGGTGCCTGCCGCTGGACTGTGAGTGCTATATGCTGGGAAAGTGCTGGACGGGCGCTTATTGCCGCTATTTCCGGGAGGCTGTCCTGCCCCTTGATCCGGCGCTGGAGGCCGCCCTCTTGACCGAGGGCCCGCCCCCGGTTTTCAAGCCCTGCCCGGTCTGCGGCGGGGCCGTCCCTGCCGATGGGCGGCTGTCCTACTGCTCCGAGGCTTGCGCCCGGACCGTCCTGCGGCGGCAAAAGCGGGACTATATGCGGAAAAAGCGGAGGGGATGTGTGGAAAATTAGGCCCCGGAAAACCCGCTGATTACAAGGTTTTCCGGGGCTGTTTTGGGGGTGGGCCGTATCTTTCTATGGCCTGCCCCTGTTTTGCGGAAATGCTTTCCACATCTTGACCTGCCACTTCTGGACACTTTGTCCAGAGGTGGCAGCCTATTTTATTATGACAGGAGGCAAGAAATGGACAAAAATCAAGGGTATTCGATTTTGAAAACCATCATGCTGGAAAATGGCCGTGGGTTTGCCCTGGGGCATAGTCCCACGGCTCCCTCCCCTTATGTGACCTGGGCTTGCTATGATGACGATAAGGGCCAGCGGCAGTATGAATGGGGGCACTATGGCAACGACTTGGGGAAACTGGAAAAGGATTTGGTAAACCGGGTGACGGAGTACCAGCGGCTCTACAAGGTGAAGATCGCACAGACCGAGGCCCCTGGCCTTTACAAGTATTATTCCACCCAGCGCCCGGTGGACATCGGGACGTTTCCCAAACCGCCCCACAATGCCCCAGATGAAATCGTCAATTATGAGGGGCGCGTTTGGGTGGAGAATGATACCCGGTTGGCCTGGGGCCATCTGACCTATACCAGACCGCTGACCGAACAGGAGGCGGCGGATTATGAACTGCGGCCCTCCCGTGAAAACCCGGATATAAAACAGCGAATGGAAAAACAGGCCCAGGTGGTGGGAAAATGGGAGGACGCTCACCGCGTCCCGGATCAAAAGCGGCTGACGTGGTTTTACCCGGACTTCGGCAGTTATGCGGTGAAAGAGTATGTTGCCCCGGAGCGGCTGGCGGAGGCCGCCAAAGGAATGGAACACCAGGAGGCGGCGCGGGCCCGCAAGAAGGCCAAACGCCAGCCCCCGATTGCGGAACAACTGAAAGCGGCCCAAAAGGAGGCCCAGGGACACCGGGGGGCCGGAGGCTCCCCAAAAGAAAGCCCCAGACCGGGGCGAGCGTTAGGAGGTGCGCGTATGGAAAAACAGAGGGAACAGGATCGGGCTGACTTGGAAATGAAGCGGCTGTGCGGTGTGTTCGGCTCTCCCCAGCCCCCGGAGGAGGAAAAGCCAAAGATGGATAAGGTTAAGGAGCCGCCCCGCGCCTATCAGAGCCGGGAGCGTGAGGAGCGGTGAAAAAGCGCCGCCGCCCCATTCATTTACACGTCATGGTGTCCGAGGAGGAGCTGGCCCTGCTTCAAGAGCGTATGGCCGAGGCGGGTGTCCGCAATATGGGGGCCTTTGTGCGGAAAATGGCGCTCAACGGCTATGTGCTCCACGTTGACCTCTCGGACGTGCGGGAGTTGGTGTCGCTCCAGCGGCGGTGCGCCAACAATCTAAACCAGGTGGCAATCCAGGCCAACACCTACGGCGGCATTTACCCGGAGGAGATCACGGCCCTGCAACGGGACTATGAAAAGCTGTGGGGCCCCCTCTCCGATCTGCTGAAAAAGCTCTCTGCCGTGGTGGAGCTTTAGCCCCTGCCGGGGAGCAGTTTTGCTCTCCGGCTCTCCCGACTTCTGGACACTTTGTCCAGAGGTGGGGACAGCCGGAGCCATCCTTGTGGGCCCCCTCCGGGAGAGGTATAATATAGATGTACCAGGAAAACAATGGATTTTTGGAGGAGGTATTTGATATGCGTAAAATCTTAAAAATTATCGTGGCCCCCTTTGTTCTTGTGCTGATCCTCGCCGTGGCGGTGATCTCGTTCCTCTCCTGCATCGCGGGGGCGTGCTGCGGCCTTGCGTGTGCGGTTTTTGTCCTGCTGGCAATCTGCGGCTTTTTTGCCGGATTGGAAACCGGGTGCATCGCCATGTTGGTGCTGGCGTTCCTCGTTTCTCCCTTTGGACTTCCGGCCATCGGGGGCTGGCTCCTGGATCGCCTGTATGGGATGAAATACGCCTTGCAGGATTTTATGTTTAGCTGATGACCTCTGGACACTTTGTCCAGAAGTACCGGGCGGTGGGATTTTCCCGCCGCCCTCTTTTCGTCTATCTGGAGGAGGTGAGCTTACGGCCACAACGCGGTTAATGACCCATCACATAAGCAAAGGGGAAACTATCGCGCAGTCCATGAAAGACCGTTTCGACTACGGCCAAAATCCGGAGAAAACCCAGGGCGGGGAGCTCATTTCCGCCTATGAGTGCGATCACCGTACCGCCGACGCTGAGTTCCTTTTAGCAAAAGCAAAGTACAAGGCCGTCACGGGCCGGGAACAGAAACGGGATGCGGATGTGCTCTGCTATCAGATCCGGCAGGCGTTCAAGCCTGGGGAAATTACCCCGGAGGAGGCAAACCGAGTGGGCTATGAAACGGCGATGCGCTGGACAAAGGGCAAACACGCCTTTTTCGTTGCCACTCATACAGACCGCCGCCACATCCACAATCACATTTACTACAATTCCACTTCCCTGGACTGCACCCGGAAATTCCGGGATTTTTTCAGATCGGCGGCGGCCCTGCGGAAACTCTCTGACCGGGTGTGCCTGGAGCATGACTTGTCCGTGATCCAAAACCCAAAGCTCCACAGCAAGGGCCGTTTTCTCCACTATGGACAGTGGATCGGAGAGCGCCCGCCCTCGGCCAAACAGCGGGTGCGGCTTGCCATCGTGGAGGCCCTGGGAAAGAAGCCCGCCGACTTTGCGGCGTTCCTGCGGCTTATGGATGAGTCCGGCTTTGCGGTGAAGCGTGGCCGGGGCGGGGGGATCTCGTTCCTGGCCCCTGGGCAGGAAAAGCCCACCCGCCTGCGCTCGTCCACCCTGGGCCCTGGCTTTGACCCGGAGGACATCCGGGCGGTGATTGCCGGGGAGCGTCCGATCCCGGAGCTCCCCCAGGAGGGCCCGGCTCCGGCCCGGCGCGTCAATCTCATGATCGACATCCAGGAACGGCTGGCCCAGGGCAAGGGCCCGGCTTATGCGCGGTGGGCGAAGATTTACAACCTCAAACAGATGGCCGCCGCGCTCCAGTATCTCCGGGAGCATGGGCTCACCGATTACGAGGCTCTTGCGGCCAGCACCGAGGCGGCGGTGGATCGCTTTCATTCCCTGGCCGGGGAGCTGCGGGACACGGAGGAGGCCCTTTCCCGCACGTCCCAGCTCATGGGCGCTGTGGTGCAGTACGCAAAGACCCGGCCTGTGTTCGACGGCTACAAGGCGGCCCGGTATTCTAAAAAATATCTGGCCCAGCACGAGGCGGAGCTGGCCGACTACCGGGCGGCAAAAGCGGCGATCAATGAGCTTTTGGACGGGGCGAAGCTCCCGAAGATGGACACGTTGAAAAAGAAGCACCGGGAGCTTGCGGACAAGAAAAAATCTCTCTATACGGAATACCGCAAGGCCCAGGCGGATATGCGGGAGGCCGTGGCGGTCAAGGCAAACGTGGATCACCTGCTCGGCTACCCGGACGGGCGGGAAAATAAGGTCCAGGAGCGATAGCAACGGGCCGCAGACAATAGGACTTCTGGACAAAGTGTCCAGAAGTCCGGCGGGTTTGGGGAGCTCCCCAACAAGCATTTTTGCAAGGGCTCCGGCCTTGCAAAAATAGCAAGTGTGCCCACACTTGCCCTGCTTGCCGAAACGTGCGGGCCCCCAAATAGTACATTTGAAAATATGGGAGTTACATTACGTCCCCCCCCCTTGTGTTTTTCCATTGAATGTGCTAGAATAAAGACAAAAACAAAAAAATATCTTTATCGTCTGTGAGGTGATTGAATGCCAAAGGTAGCTTATTCGGAGGAAGATCGAAATCATATCAGAACATTGCTTATCACGACTGGGCTTGACCTGATGGCAAAACAAGGCATACAGCATACAACAGTAGAACAAATATATAAAAAAGTCGGCATTTCGCGAACTTTCTTTTACTCGTTTTTTCAGACAAAAGAGGATTTAGTGATTGAAACTCTGTACTGGCAACAGCCTAAACTCATTGAATATGCTCAAAGGCTAATGGCTGATCCTGCTTTGAGCTGGCGCGATGCAGTGAAGCAATTTCTCCATGCCTGCTGTTACGGAGAGAAAAATGGGATTGCCGTTTTAACGATTGAAGAACAACAACTTATTTTCAAGCGTCTTTCAAAGGAAAAATATCAGATGTTCCGCAAGAGGCAGCTCCGGTTGTTTGGAGAAATCTTGGAAAGTTTTGGGGTGAAAGCAGATGACAAGGTGATTGGGCTGTTTACAAATTTAAGCCTGTTAGCGATGGTTATACGTAGAGCACTCCCCGATGCCCTCCCCTTGCTTGTTTCCGAGGTTGCTGATGAAACTGTTGACTTTCAACTGAATGCGATTGTTGATGTTCTGGAAAAGCTGAAAAAGAGCTCCACCGCTTGAATGATGGAATTGAGTAAATCCGTCCGAATATTCTGTTATGGTACTGTATTCAGGCGGATTTTACTTCAATCAAAATAAAAACAGATTTAACTATTTGATTTTATTTTGAAGATGTAAATAAAACTGAAGGAGAACATACAATGAAAGAATTTGACCCATTTGTAAGCAAGTATCTGCTGGATCAAGGTCTACAAAAAACTACTGCTAAAATGTTAGAACAATTTCAAGATAAGTTGCCGACAGAGTTTCTGGATTTTTAGCAGGAATATGGACGTTGTTTTATTTGAGAAATAAAGTATCTTACTTCTGGACACTTTGTCCAGAAGTAAGATAGCTAATCAATGTAAGTACATAATACTTAGTACCTTATTCACTTTCAAATACAAATATTTAGGAGGAAAAAATTATGGGATTTTTCAGCAAACTGTTTAAGGGCCCGGAAATTGACATGGAAAAGAGTTCCGCAAATGCGAAGAAAATGCGTACTCTATTTAATCAGGTTGTAAAGGACGGGGATGCTTATAGGTTGATTTACGGATATACAGAGGATGTTAGCCGTTTTAATTATGGATTTGTTCACGGAAGCAAGACGAAAATCGGTAATCTGATTGTCGGCTGGAACGAGGATAGTCAGACGATTGTTGTTGTTCCCACGGTTCCTGATCTTTCCGGATGCGGTGATCCGACTTATTATCGCCGTTCTGAAATTTTGAAAGCCTATCGCAATAAATACCCTACGGATGCTTTTATTATTTATCCAGATAAAAAAGGGTATATCGGCATCAATGCCTATGATTGGCTGGAAGATGAAAAGTTGTATGTCTATGTGTCACAAGACGAGGAACTGGCCGCCTTTACTGACTTCTTTATGAACAGATTTGCAACAAAGTGAGGTAAAAAATGCCTTTAGAAGAAATTGGAGCGATCCTGCTATTCCTTGTGGTTGTATTTATATTGGGGAATTTATGGTTTCACTTTATAGAAGCAATATTAAAGCGGATCAAAAGACTATTCACACGACACAAGGAACCTCCGGTATGGCATACACTTCCCACTGATGAGGAGGACATAAAAAATGCTTGATATAAATGAAATTAGGAAACGGGCGCAACAGGCCAGTGAGAAAGCCACCGATGCGATGAAAAAGACTTTTGAAAAAAGTGAGGAACTCATCGACAAATTAGAGGTTGCCGACTTGGAACAAGAAGAGTCTATCTCTGCCGCGAAGGTCGAGGAACAACTTAATGCCAACACCGACCGGCAAGTAGAAATCCTGGGCCAGATATTCGGGACTGGTGATATGGCACAGATGGCTGTCAATGAGGAATTGCTACAAAAAATGGTAAATGATAAAGTTGCACAAGCTACCGCTTCGACCGCAGAAGAGGTAATGGGGCAACTGTTTGGAGAAGATATGGGCGTGCTCTCGGCGGCTCTTGAAACGCTGGAGATGGAGGACACCGATGAAGAGTATGACCTTGAATTTAATTTGGAACTAGAGCAAAACCTTTATGTCACTTTGGAAGAAACCATGGCCCGGCTTGAGGCCCTGCCAGAGCCGGAGCCGCTCCCTTACAAAAAAAATGATGACAAATGGGAGCGGTTTGGCATCTTGCTGTCGGGTATTGTATCTAACTTAAATAGCCATGATTTGAGTGGAATGGATGTAGAAGAACATATTCCCGTTATGGAACAAAAAATTGTGTCGCTTGTTCGCCGTTCCTGGGGGATAGATGGCCGAAGTGATTTGTTGGATATGATCCGTTATCTGGCGCAGGAAGGCTATATTTTGCGGTATCAGCTTTATAGTGAGGCATCTTCGCCAGAAGAACTGATGGATGAAACGATGGACGAGGATGACCGGGAGTCCACAAGCCGGGCATGGAGATTTGCACAACAGTATAAGAGCCAATATAGCCCCGGTTTTATGGCAGGATGGGATATTGGCCGAGCGGCGATGCTCACCCGTTGGGGATGCTATTTGGGATGGATTACCGAGAGTGAAGCAAGAGGCATCCTTTGGGACTTATCTCAAAAGGTCGTGGAAGAATTACATAGCTGGCGCGAATTTGCTCAGTCTTACCTTTTTGGCGGGCTAATGTGGAAATTGCTATGCGGTGACAACTCTGCGGCAAGCTATTTGGGCTATATTGCAGATGCCGCAACTGACCTGCTAACTGGAAAAGACGAACAGGATGGCGGTCAGTGGCATGATTGCCCCTGGCCTGCACAGAGAAAAATCGGTTTTACATTATAACCTTTTTGAAAATTTAAACATCTATCCAGCCGCCAACGGAAACGGCATATAAAAAAACCGTTGGATTGGCGGCTGTGTTGTTATGCGTCCCATAGGGTCAGAAGTTAAACGGCGGTTTTGAAACTAATCATTTCAAGGCCGCCGCTTTTTTTATATCCACGGCGGCAAAGGAGGTACGCCGTGTTTCTGTGCCTTGTCCATGCCCTTAATTTATCAAAAAAAGCCCAGGCACCGGACAAGGATATTCTGGTAGTGGTTGCGAAAATTGTTATAATCTAAATAATTTCCTCGTTTTATGCGCTTGTGCGGCCTTGTGTTGTGCAAGCGCATTTTGTTTATTCCACTTCTGGACAAAGTGTCCAGAGGTACGGGACGGCTCCCCAGGGTGCCGCTCTCCGCCAGTCCTTCATTTTGTTTCCGATCAACCACCCACCGAAACAAAATGGAGGACAAGTCATGACTACAATCAATCTGAAAGATTTTTATTATTGGTACTTAGTGGACGAGCTGGTGGAGGTGCCCGACGAGGTAGCCCAGGCACTTCTGGCCGGGAAACGGGCCGAGGCCGCCCATACGGAGCGTGTGCGCTACAATAAGGCTTACTATTCCCTGGACTGCGACGACGGGATCGAGTATTCCGCCTGCCTGCACGAACCCAGCCCCCAGGAGATCCTGGATCGGAAGGAGCTGTTCTTCCGGCTCTGGAACGCCCTCAACTCCCTGCCAGAAACCCAGGGCCGCCGGGTGGACGCTCATCTGATCCTCGGCAAGAGCTACCGCCAGATCGCCCGTGAGGAGGGCGTGGACAAGAGCGCCGTCCGCTGCTCCGTGGAAAGCGGCGTTAAGCGTATGAAAAAATATTTGAGAAAAAATTTCTGATTTACCATCTCCATTTGCCCCTTTTTTCTGGTGGTATATGAGAGGAGGTTTTCTCCCTCTCCGTAAAGAGTGCGTGGGGCCCACAGCCATAAGCGCGGGGCCGGATCGCTTGTCCGGCTCTCCGGGCCGCCGCCCTCTTTGCGGGGGAGCGCCGCCGCCGAGTATGGCTGTCTTATGACAGGGCAAGAAAATGAGCGCGGCGCTCCCCTATATCTTTATGAAAGAGGGGAACGCTCTATGAGTTACGATCCAGAATTGGAGGCCCTGCTCTCCCAACCGTTGAGCGAGGGGGCCTGCCGGGGCTATGTAATCTCCGCGATGGAACGGTGCGGCTTCGATCCCACGGACATTGAACAGGTGATGCTGGAGCTCCACGAGGTTTTTGACTACACCACCCCGGAGGAGGCTCAGGCTTACTATGAGCGGAGCCCCTATTGACTTCTGGACACTTTGTCCAGAGGTACGAAAAGCACAAGGCCAGTCCTTTTGTGGCGCTGGTCTTGTGCTTTTTCTCATAGGACAAACTGAAACTTGCATAGTAATGTTGGGAAGGAGGCGTATGTTCTATGAACAGTCTAAATATCGCGGCGCTTTCCTGCGTCGATATTCAAAAGATGAACAAAGGCGAACTAACCGATATAAGCAGTATGAAACTTGATCCGAGCGTCCCCCAGGAACTTCGGGCGGCCTATATGCTGAAAGAAATGGGCAACCCGTATTGTTTCCGTGTGGGCGATCTCGGTGTAAAAGTGGAGTTTCTGGACAACGCCCCGCCCTTGCAGGATGCCCTTTCTGATTTCTTCCAGCGCAAAAAAAGCGGGCTGTGATCCTCTCCCCTATCTTCTGGACACTTTGTCCAGAGGTGGAGTCATCCTTGATGGGGGCTCCGAACAGAGTTACAATATATATGTAATGTGATAGGGAAGGAGGCTATCATGGCACGGAGAAGCCGGGCTATTGTTGAAACTGCAAGACCAAAATACAGGGTATGGAGAATTGCAATCTATATCCGCCTTTCCAAAGAAGATATGCGTTGTCTTGACGAGTCCGAAAGTGTTACAAACCAGCGGCAGATTATTGAAGATCATATTGCCGGGTTTAACGATGGGGACGAATACATCATTGTTGACGAATATGTGGATGACGGTATCTCAGGCACAACCGATGACGAGCGCGAGGACTTCCAAAGGATGCTGTCCGATATTAAGCGGGGGCGTGTAAACTGCGTGATTGTGAAAGACCTTGCACGTTCTTTCCGAAATTACAGTGACCAGGGCTATTATCTGGATGACTGGTTCCCCCGGTACAATGTCCGTTTTATCTCATTGTACCATCAACCGCTGGACAGCTACAAGGAGCCGCAGAATATGCGGAGTATCGCTGTTCCGATCCAGGGCGTTCTCAATGAAAATCACTGTGCAGAAACCTCTGACAAGGTGCGCGAGGTGTTTGATATGAAACGCCGTAACGGTGAGCATATTGGCTCCTTTGCCGCTTATGGCTACGTCAAAGACCCAAACGACAAAAACGCGCTTGTGATTGACGAGGAGGCCGCCGCTGTTGTCCGGGATATTTACAATATGTTCCTGGACGGCATGAGCAAAAACGCCATTGTCCGCTATCTGAACGAACACGGGATATTAAGCCCCGCCGCCTACAAGCGGGAACGCCTGGGGCTGAAATATCAAAATCCCAGCGTTGATCCTGCAAAGCCGCCCTTGTGGTGTGCGATGTCTGTGACTACCATATTAAAAAACCGTATGTACTGCGGGGATATGGTGCAGGGCCGTTACCGCATGAAAAGCTACAAGGTACACGTTCAAGAAGTTGTCCCGGAGGACGAGTGGTATATCGTTGAAAACACCCACGAGGCAATCATTGACCGGGAAACCTTTGAAAAAGTACAGCGGCTTCTTATTCGGGACACCCGGACGGGGCCCCAGCAGAAAAAGCTCTATCTGTTCAGCGGCTTTTTGAAATGCGCGGACTGTGGCAAGGCTATGACCCGGAGCAAGGTCGGGAATGTGGTGTATTACTATTGCCGTACCTATAAAGACCAGTCGAAAACGGCTTGCACAAAACACACCATCAAGCATGACCGCCTGGAGGCTGCTGTCCTCTATGCAATTCAACAACAGGTTTATCTGGCTGTCGATTACACAAAGACCATTGAACGGATCAACCGGGCTCCACTGGTAAAAAGCCAGTCCAAAAAATTGATGGATGCCATTGAACAAAAGGAACGGGAACTTTCTAAAATCACCCGTTACAAACAAGCGATTTACCAGGACTGGAAAGACGGTGAAATTTCCCATTCCGATTATCGGCACATGAAAGAGGACTATGAACGGCAAGCCGAGGCTCTGGAGGAAGTCATTGGAAAGCTCCGGGCGGAACAGGCAGAACTGGAAAACGGCATTGACACCGAAAACCCGTTTTTAGCCGCGTTCCGGCAATATCAGAACATCGACAAGCTGACAAGGGACATTTTGATTGAATTAGTAGACCATATCAAGATACACGAGGGCGGCTATATCAGCATTGTATTTCGTTTCGCTGATGAGCTCCGCCGTATTCAAGAGTTTATCGAGGTCAATACCCATAACGAGGCGGTTTAATCGAAACCGCATTTTTACAGACAGTCACCTTTCCTAAATAAAGCGCCCCGGTAGCTCCCTGGGGTCCCTGGATGCCT